>Ga0115851_100202_pt1 | contig 22594 bp, 11 predicted proteins | sample InSIn2gowninarea_FD_83865 | JGI IMG/M metagenome (GOLD analysis project Ga0115851, IMG submission 83865)
TAGTAGGGAGAATGTCCAAAACCTCCGCCAAGGGAGCTGATCAAAAGAATATGGTCGAGCCTGCTTACGCATTCTTATCAGTTACTACTTGGCTACGGAGCTTGAAACCTTGGGAGTGGATCCAGTCGGTTCAGAGAAAGCAAGCCTGGAGTGAAAATGGCGGCCATTTTGATTTATCCCCCCTCCAGCTAGGTCTGTTCCCCAGCGTTCCCCAGCTTGGGCCTTTTGAAGTAGCCTTAAAACGCACGCAAGTGGCCTTTCAAACGGTTTTGAAAAGGGTCAAGCGCACACAAAGGGCCTTTCGGACGGGAATAGAGATGCGCATCGGAAGCTTTCTCTTTCATGATCTGAAATGACATATATAATTGGGATCTCAGTCATCAGATCAGAGTGGTATGGCCAAGCATCAGAGTGAGAGGGGCAACCATCAGAGTTATATGGGTAATGCAGTAAATATGTTTATGAATTGACAGATTCGCCCACCTTCAGATTAGGTGGGGTCAGAGAAATGCGGGTGGCTGCTGGGAGGTCCAACGCTAAACTTAAGAGTTATATGGGTAATGCAGATGGATTCGCCCACCTTCAGATTAGGTGGGGTCAGAGAAATGCGGGTGGCTGCTGGGAGGTCCAACGCTAAACTTAAGAGTTCTATGGGTAATGCAGATGGATTCGCCCACCTTCAGATTAGGTGGGGTCAGAACCCATATAACTCTATTGGGGAATGCAATCAATGAGGTCTGGTTTTGAGCAAAAAAGAAGCTATTTATCTTCCTAAATCGATCATCGGGGAATGCTCTATTTCCTTGCACTCGGAAGCGCAAGACCCTCCGGACCTTCAAAATAATGGGAAATGCACTTATTCACATGGGGTCTATAACAGCTTTCACTAATGATGCATAGAAGTGAACTAACCAGTCTGTTGAAGCTTCGGAGAGTAAGATCTCTATGGAGAGTAATAGCTCTTCGGAGAGTAAGATTAAGCTGTACCACCCATCCTAGCACGCACCAACAGCTCACTTTCTTTAAAGAAAGTCTTTGTCCAGAGTTTTCGAACACTTACTTTATTGTGGGTGACTTGTCAAGCCTTTTCTTTCCAATTTCCCATCTGGATAGACTGGACTCATGTTCCTGATTCGGATAGTAAGGCACCTGCATTTACTAAATTGACCATACTGCATAGGCTACGTGATCACTCTATATCATCTTGTAACGCCACCTTTGCATATTGAATTTCCCACCCCACATAGCAAGGAAGTAACAGGGTAAATGATTTAGTATTAGGTTTCGGCGAATCGTACTTTTTTATGTTGGCGAATCGTACTTTTTCCGGTTGACGATAAGTTTGTTTGGCGCGTTACATAAGGTGGTTGGCCAAAGAATCCCGGGTCTAATTCTCTGCCCCGAAACTACCTCCTAACTGTAGCCTGCCCCGTGCTCTGCCCAAGAGCTATCTGTTGGGAATAGAATATGAATATAACCAAAGTGACATCTCAATAAAAAAGAGTCTTATCCGGGCGTATCCCGGTAAGTCAAGATCTCTGAGTAAGTAAGAGGTATCCGGGCTACGCCCGGGCAAGTGTAATAGGTGTAAATAAGTAAATAGAGTTCGTATGGGGTAATCGTAAGTAAAGAAGCTAATGGAAGTCTAACCCTAAGTAGGTTCTGACTTGACTGGTATTCCTTCCTTGCTTCCTTCGCTGGGGGAGGTTGGGGTCTAACGCTGGAGGGTAAGGGTTAGGTTCTTATCCCGGGCAAGAGGAAGTGGAAGTATCCGGGCGTAAGCCCGGGCAAGAAGCAATCTATAGCGTGACGGTGGTGGTTGGCCGAGGTAAGAAAAGGTACTGGGGTGTTCAAGGCTATAGAGAGTGGAAGATGAGATGCCCTAAAGTAATAGGGAGACTGGGCGTATAGAGACTAAAAAGAGTCCGATACGTTGCAGTAGCCTAGCCTAGCCTGTATAATGAAAAGCTTATTGAGGTCAATCTGGGTGGCTCCCCCGCAGAGTGGGATAGGAGATGAGTAAGATCTAATAAGAAGGCATGTGTTGGCAGGGTTCTCTCTCCCACTTAGGCATGCGGGGTTTCCATGGCACCAGTACAAGAGCTATTCGCACCTCTGAGTTTGAGTGAAGCAATCATATGGGCATTAATGATATAAGAAAGAATCTAATGCTCTTTCTTATCCCTCAAAGTGAGGCATAATCGCGTAAGTAATAGTAGCATTCCTTATTCCACTCAAAAAGCTCAGTCCTTATCCCACCCTCGAAGCATGTCTGGACTTCAACCTAAAAGGCATATAAGTAATGTCCTTATCCTCAAAGCCTCTAGTCAAATCCTTATTCCTAAAAGGATGTCTGGCTGGAAAGTGGTTATCCGAGACATGGTCTGGACTTCAACCTAAAAGGCATATAGGTCTGGCATGATCCGGGTAAGTAAGAGTTCTGTCCTTATCCCGACTCTGGTGGTTAATAACTAATGCATTCAGCATCTTCCTAACAATCTCCGTAATGCTCAGCTAGATCTTCCTAACAATATATAGAGTATTATTTTCTTGTTTGTTCTTCCTACTGATTTGACCAGAGGTTGAGTTTGTGTGACCATAACACATTAGCTTGTTGCTCTGCTTCTGGTCTTTAGGCAAGGAAATTTTGGTAATACCTACTGAACAGATAGGCCCTACAGCACTTGAGTTAAACCATCACATTGATAGGTTAGACAGATCTATAGATAGGCTTTCCCTGAGTAAGTGGGATAACATTTCTCTGAGACGGTGAGGCGTTCTACCTTCGCTTGGATGGACATTCTACGGTAGCGACTGGCTGAAATTCTGTACCTAGCTTGGTGATCGGATGATATTATTTACCTAGCGATTGGATTATATTAAATAACTGAGCTAGTCTTCCGAACATGCTTTATACCTATGCCACGATACCTGAAATAGGCTTTCCTTAAAGTTTGATATGAACAGACAATACCTTTCAAGATGCGGACAAGCTACTTCGTTCCTTACCCTTGACTTTCTTACTGCTTTCACCCTAGGAGATGGATTGATGCCCAACCCATTGATGATTCCAGCCAGGAACACTTTGAAGGGTAGCCACTATGAAAACAGCCAGCCCCCTACCTTGGTTCCACACAACCTATTTACCCACCTTAATTACCACACCTGTTAGCCTTCTATACTACTTGATTAATGAATCGCTTAGTCGGTACTGCTATTAACCAACCCATCTAATTACCCTTCTCTTATCAGGACAGGACGGGATTATCCAACCCTTACCCTGACTTTCTTAACTGCCCACCACACTTTCACTACCACCGGATCGCCGACTCATGAAACCTCTTCTTACATGCCTTAGATTAGCTTACTATACAGCTTTCACAGGCGTTCACATAAAATAGAAGAACATGGGCTTCGGATACAGCATTCACCAGTGAGAACACTTCCTGAATGAATCCCTTAGGAGCCAATGCTTAGACCTTCTCTTATCACCACCGGATGGATCAACTAACCTTGTTGCCAGCCCCCAACCTTATGCCTGAATATGCCAGGTACGCAGTCTTGCTCCGCACTTCAACTTTTCATATTGGGCGGGCCTTGCCCGATGCGGACAAGCGGCTTCGCTCCTTGATTCATTTTCTCCTTAACCAGCTTCTCTTCGTCCAGTTCAAGATCCAGCCCTTGATCCAGAAGCTTACCTAGTTACTGCAGCATACCTAGCAACAAAGAAAGCATCATAGATAGAGGCACGGGCAGGCTTTACCGAGCGAGAACATCCTTGCACTCGGAAGCGCAAGACCCTCCGGACCTTGTCCATTCCATATAAATGTAGAGCCAGTTGATCCAGTTCATTAACCATATTAACCACCAGCTTGAACAGTTTCAGTACCTGTAGCATCGGTGTAAATAAAATCTCCACTCTGCCCTCGGCCTCCCGGTGGTCAACCGAGTTGCTCTGCCCTTTACTTTGACTTTTGATCTTGACTTTACTTTGACTTTTGTGGAATGAAAATTCATTGTTTAAGAAAATTATCCTATTAGTACCAGTAAGCTATTATTAGGGACACTCCTCACACCACACGATCTCAATCAGAAGCTTCATCCCTAGCTAGAATCATAAACCCAAATCAGATATCCTTTATGAAATTGAAACGCCACCCCCCTACCATATAGAAAATGAAGTTTTCGTTACAAAATTCTTAATCTTTTTCTTCTCCCGGACACCTACGATATGCTGGCTGTTCAGCCTGGTTACTCTTTGATTCCGCTATCCATGATCCCATGATCGATTGCTTGATAGCACGGATTAGAATTTCCCCATCCTGCGGTTGGACAGGTTGGATCATCTAGGAAGGAAGTAGGCCAATTAGCACCGTACTTCCTATGTATTTTTATAGACGTAATTTTGGGCGGGATATGATTTAGAACCAACCCTGGTTGTTGGGACAATTCTTTATGGGGACCCTATCTTTCGGTTTTTCTTCTTGAGCAACCTTTATATTGACCACCCCTGCATAGGTAGGTTCACAGACCATAACTTTAGAGCATTTGAAGGAAGGACAAAACAACCACTTGCTTTATTAATTGCTTAGGAGAGACTGCTTAGACCTTATCTTCTCAGGACCGGATCACCTTATTACCCTTGACTTGATTACGGCCTTCACCCTAGTTCTTGGAGTGCTGCCCAACAACCACTTCCCTTCTGCCAGGAATAGGAGGTTCTTTATCTATTCAAACCCCTTCCCTTGGTTACAAACTAACCCACTATAAGACCTAGCCACCTCTCTATACCACTTTAATGAATCGCTTAGGAGCCACTGCTATTGATTAAAAAGCCTTTCAAGAGGCAAGGAAACCGGCCCTATCTATCTCGAGCAAGTTATCTACGACCCTCATCGACCTTGTCAAATCGGTTGGGGTTATGGCTTTATTCTCTTTCTTCTCCATTTGGTAAATTCTTTTTTGATTCCTTATGCTTCTTCTCCAGCGGTCTCTACCACCTATATATGATGCCTTTGTTTTTGCTTCTGCCGTATTCTCCGCAGAACCACCGGTCGACTTCCTATCGTGAATACCAACCCCCTTCTACCCAACCTTACTTCCTGTTTACAAGGCGCGAAGCCACTTCAAATTACACATTTGGGAGGGAGTTAAGAACATATCCCTATATATGTGCGTGGGGAAATGGAAAGCAAGGCAGCTTTACCTTGGATGGTGAAGTAATATTACTCATAGTACTATGTATACTCATCCATTAATTGGGGCTTGGATCTATAGCTTAAACCTATGCCTTTGCCTCTCCTCTCTTCCCGCAAAAGCAGTAGGGATACCTTCCTACCCCCAGTCGCCCATGACCCCAGAGGCTCCACTCCATCAGCCTCATAAGAGGACCAGGTAGTGCCATCCCCTTCCTGACGTTGTAGGAAGGTAGCTCCGAACGAGCGAGTTGGAAAACAGGGTGGGTTTCCGAGAAGAGTTCGATTGGGTGGGTGGGTTGGTTGGCGTCCTGCCGCTTCGCCTGCCTCTTTATTTATACCTAAAAAAACTTCCTGAACAGACCCACAAATGGGTGGGAAGAACCAAACCACGTCTACGAAATGAGTCATGCAGCTGCTTCAAAGCCGACGTAATGCTCCTTGGTCAAATGAATGACCCCGATATTTTCTTGGCGAATACCACGTCTAATTATCCCGATAATCATATGAAAACCATGAGAGTTAGTTGCTGGGGAAGGAAAGGGTAGAACCATAAAGACTGACCGAGCGAGATAGTGAAAGGTGCTTGAGAATACTCCCTCCATTCTAAAGGTGTCAAAGGAGAATGGAACAAAGGCCCAAAGGACGGACCCTACACCTCCAACTGCAAGACGCTACAGACTGCCTCGCACCAGCAGTAAACACTACTCGACAACACTCACGGCAGGCAATTTGCCGAAGGGCAGGTCTTTAGGTAGTTCTTAAAGAAAAACCCGGACCGAAGCCAATAACTCTAAAATAACACTAGTATGACTTCATACAAAACAAACACTATTTCATAGCCTCTTGTTGGGCCGGGCTGAGGAGCGGAGCCTTTTTTCTTCGTTATATACGTCATATCGGGATCTTCTTTATGAACCTTATTATTGGCATTAGCGTCTTCGGACAACGAAGAAGAGAAGGTTCAGTGCTTCCCATCTTCTAACAACTTAATCACATACCCTTATTAGAAAACCTGGTCTGGTTCAGCGTATACTTCGTTCCTTGGGTGGAGCGGTAGAGCCATGCCACCTTTCATTATGGAATTTCCCCGATCTCGAGGCGTGCTATGGCTGGATAGGATGGAGGATGGGATCAAAGGCTGGTATCGAGCTGCTGGCCCTGGATCAACTGGTTAATCACACGCTGTGCTGATGATACTTCACTTCAGCTGCTCTTGATCCTTAAGCTAGCTGCTCTTACTTCTACAGGAGGTTCTTACTCACACGAAAGCAAGCAGGTCAGTATAAACAGCAGTTGACCCAGAAGCGCATAATAGGCAGCAAGCAGATAATAGATCTCATTCAAATGTTTCAACTCTCGAAAACTGATCTGTTGAAGGGGGAGGGGAGGTTTCAATCGCTACTGGTTCTTGATTTGAAAGCACTAAAAGATCTGATTAATGAGAAGGCAGAATAATAGTTGTTATCCCTGTTCTATCTTTCTTTTATTCCTGGAGTGGAGGAGCTCGAAGACGGGGAACCCACGCACGGAGATTACCAACCAACCGAGCCGGGAGAGGAGGGCGAACCACGCAGCACCCAATATAACATAGAAAATTCAAGGGTGGTATGAATGGGGAAATAACATATATAACCGCCCGAGATAAACCAACCGGTGAAGGTATAAAGAAGATCCCTTCGTTCCAGAAGGGGTAAGGTTCAGTAGTCACCAAGGGGTCTGTAAGCCTGAAACCTTGCTGCGGCATTGTAAGGGTATGACAATCCAAAGGATGACCAGCAGAAGTTTGTCATCGGCGGGAAGAGAGTGAGGTTGTAGGCGGCGTTATAACGACCTACATCTCTAAGGAGATTCGCTTTCATACAAGTGGGATGCCCTAATAATGTCTTAAAAAAGCTGAAGACTCTTCAGAGTAGGTTAAAGGTTTATAGTGATAGTGTCTACCCACTAAGATTACTGTCTGAAGCAGCATCTATATATCCCCTGATGAAGCCAGGAATGCTTTGTAGATATGGCACTCTTGCTATTAACCCTTTACCCTACTACCTTCCTTCTATTTTGAAGTGTTATCACTAAACCCCCCCCTATATTTTCCAACCCATATTGACTGACTTCCCAACTTACTGATGCACCAATCTTACTGCATTGAATGGATGGATTGATAGAAGGGCTTCACATAGAGCTGCACAGGGATACAGCATTAACCAGCGTTACGGTTGTACTATTGCTAATGTTCGGGCCGGGATGAACCCCCGGATACTATTGAGAAATGAAAACAGCATCGCTAGGAAGGTCCGGAGGGTCTTGCGCTTCCGAGTGCAAGGAACGTAGTGCTTGCTTGACGTTAGGAAAGCAAGGACCCGACAGGGGGCTCGACTGATAAGGACCTTTAGGTGCTCGACCATAAGGACCTTTAGGTGCTCGACCATTTTTTGACTTATTTGAGGGGCCAATAAGTAAATTGAATGCGCAAGCAGGCTCGACTGGCCGCCATCACCTTTAGGTGCTCGACTGTTAAGGACCTTTAGGTGCTCGACCATTTTTTGACTTATTTGAGGGGCCAATAAGTAAATTGAAGAGGGAGAGGAGAGGATGCGGAGCACGCTCGACCAGCGCCCACCACCCAATAAGCATCAAGGAAGGCAGGGCTCGACCCACGGGAGAGGAAATGGGTGCCCACTTGCTTTATGTTAGTGCCTGTAACCACTGGTTCTACCAGACTTGATTTGTCCAGCTTCTTCGCAGGCTTTTCCGCAAAAAAAGCCATCGAAACCTTCTAATACCCAAGGAAGGATTGGTCGGTACTGAGTCAACGACGAATAGACCAGCCCAATAAAGGAGAAAGGTTCTCTAGTTCCCTGGGATAACGCTAAACTCTTAGGGGAAATCCAAGAATTCCATTCCGATCAGACCACATCTCGGTCTCGTCACTCTCACTAGCTCCTGAGTCACTAGTCAAACTCTCACTAGCTCCTCGGTTCCCTTAATACTAGTATGAGCTCTCGTTGATCACTCGCCCAAACACCGCTACGTTCCCGTTCCACCCACATACGGCTATAACCTTAACCTCCAAAGCCCGTATCCGTATTTGCTCTCAAGTCCTTTGATGCCCCCCTAATATATGCGGGGATGGGGCCCCTGCTGGAAGAAGGCAGGAGGCGGAGGGACGCAGTCCATAAGGGCCTTCTAGGATAGGAGGAGACAGCTATCGAACCAATAACGCCACGCCTTCCAATGGGAGAAGTCGGAGTGGCCAGAATCAGGCATTTCGATACTAGGCTCAATATCACAGACTGGGTGGGGTGGGTATACAGTAGCCGAACCACAAAATGAGGCTTACTTGGCAGGAATAGTTGTTGGTCAAGATCCCGCTGGATCATGCCTCTAGCATCATTAGAAATTGATCTACGCTAATATTCCGAAGTCGACTTACTTTATTGAAGAAATCGAGCTTTCCCTTCCTGTCGGTCGATCGTTCCCGTAAGCTTGCGTGGATACGCCCGCAAGTGAAAGTCTTATTATGTTATAACGATCGATTACACGGCTCACTAAACCCTGCCATGTTTCCTACCAACGATGCCTATAGCAAGCAGTGGATGGAGTCCTAGGTAGAGCTTGAATTGAGGGACTTTCCTAACGGATTCCCAGTCTGTCGCTTTCAACCCCTTCATTTTGATGCTCCTGACTAAAGAGTATATAAGCCACCCACCATGCTACGAAACCTGTTATCACTACCTTTGCGATTGTATAGGTAGACCTATGATCCGTCACCCAACGGGGAATTAAGTACTTGCCTATATATGTCGCATCCATCATCCCTTGTTGTGAACAACCAATCGTATAAAGAGACACCTACCCAGCCAGAGAGAGGGGAAACCCACACGGATAGAACCTCCCCGAATAGATACATACCCAGAGCGAGGGAGGGGGAAGCACCTACCAAAGAGAGCAGAGACACCTCCCATAGCGCACACATACCTACACTGATAGACTTGGTTCTATTCACCGCTACGCCCACTCCTAACCCATACCCCCAGACCGGACCTAACTGCACTCACAAAAGAAAAGGAATAAACCTAACGTGCACTACAGGGCAGAGAAGAGATCTATAACCACTAATCACCCTACCCTCTGAGGCAATTCCCATTCAGTGGATCATTCAGCAGAGCTGCTTACTATTTAGCCACGCTAGACATAAGGAATCCCTTTAGTCAACGGGCCCCGCTCCTCCCAGGGGTTTAATAAACTGGTCATTTAGACATGCAGAGGCCATCCCACTCATTAGGGAATTACTCCCATTCCACTTCGAAGTCAATTCCATGGGTAGTGGTAGGGTTGGGTAGGACCTGAGGCAGTAAGGAACACTAATACACTTGGGATTCATTACCTTAAACCATACCATATCTAGACCATACCTCTCTCTTAGCTAGGAGGGGAGGGAAGAAGTACCTTAGCTCGCAGGGAATAAGGCCAGCGGAGAAGGACAGGAGTATAGATGGGGCGATTCAGGTGAGATCTAATGTAGATCCTACTTTCTATTCACTCGTGGGATCTGGGCGGTCCGGGGGAGACCAGTTATCCGTGGCTTCTATCTTATCGAGAATCCATACATCTCTTATCGGTGTATGGATGGCTATCTCTCTGAAGTTCAGCCTAAATGTGGAACCACAATATAGCACCTAACAACGCATCTTCACAGACCAAGAAGAGATCACCCTTTTCATTCTAGGGTGCGGAGGGATCGTACCATTCGAGCCTTTCCATGCTTTGTCTGGAGGTCCGGAGGAAGCACCAAAAGCAGGGCAGTTCAAGTAAGAGAGTCAAAGGTAAAAGGTATCAGCAGGCGAGCATAAAGATCAAAGAGAGAAGGCGGGTAGGTTTGGGCTTTCGGTGAACGTCCCAAGAACTTGGTGTGGTGGCTCGAGTAGTCCCAGGTGGGCTTGGTGTTCTAGGCTTATGGTGAATGGTTTGTGTAGCCACTGTATTTTGCGTATGATCCTCAAATTGTGAATCAACGTATATAAAAAAACTCGTTGTATATTCGTTATGGTGGTATGGTTCGTGTAGAACTAACTTACTTGGCGATATGGTTTTTGTAGGTCTGCTTTCGGTAAAACAGTGTCACTCTGGGATGGGTGTGTGCGTGGACGGGTGAACTGGTTTTTCTAGACTAACTGGTCTTTCCAGACTAACTGTGCGATGTTGGGAACATGGTCCTATCAGTTTCAATCACCTCCCTAGGTTTGTTTAGCGTAAGTAAGCAATATCTAAACGGGCAAGCAGCAATCGATCAGCGGGCTCCACTGGTGGGCTTTCGGTGAACTGCAGGTGTGATGGTAACTGTGGACTTTCGTTTCTTTCACTGTGCGCCGTTGGGTGGGGCTATTGGTTCACGGCTGTTGGTAACATGGGTGGACCTGTGCCTTGCCATGTCATGTCATGTTCTTTTCAATCGGCAGTTAGGAAACACTGGGCTTAATGTAAACATGGTCCTAGACCTTCTGGCTATGACCTCCTGGCTATGAGACTGGCTATGATTGGCAATCGGCTATGATCTATTGCTCTGTTGGCTATGTCAGGTGCTTGCACTGCAGCTATGAGACTGGCTATGATTGGCAGCTCTAGTAAATGACACCTCCTTATCGGTACTGGCTTTCAACTATGATCGACGCCTTGAGGCAATGACCTTGTAACAATGAAAAGAGAGTTGCACTGACTGAGTAGAGCTTCCCAAGAATAGACTTCTTTCTTGAGAAGAGTTAATAACAGCAATGACTGACTAGAGCTGCCCTGATCAGCTAGCACTGACTGGCTGAAGACTAATCCCGGTTGGCATAACTAAACCGGTAGGCGAATCCTAATCATTCAACATCGATTGGACTCTCTCAGCTCAACGCTGAATCAACGTAAGTCAAGCATGTCTGATATCGACTGGCTTCCGTCTAAAGGCATCTGTTGGACTTGTTTAGGCTTCTGGTGATAGGCAAAAGGCAACCAGAAAACCTCCATTCCATTTTCTTTGGGAAAGTGTTGGGTGGGAATAGATGAGAATGTCTTGTCCTATAATGCCGATCTGGGGCTGCTAGTGTCTGAGTTCTGCTTTGGTCGATCTGCTTCAACTAGTGCTGGTGAAAGTAATAAAGTGCATGCTCCTTTCTGTTAAGCAACAAATCCATCTGGCCGGCCTATTCAATACTCACTGTTCTTTTAGTTTTGCATTGATGGAAATGAAGATGTATAAGTCTTTTTGGGGGTCTTTACTACGAGGAGAAGGAAGTGTGTCAATTAGTGATGCGTGCTTCCTATGTTTTAGAAACGTAATGACTTACCGAGGTAAACCGTTTCAACCCTTGTCCCCTACCTGGTGGGTGCACACACTTAGTAACTCGTACTTCTCCTTGCCCTCAGAAGCGCAAGCCCCTCCGGGACCTTTAGATACTTCTTTTTAGGTCGGGCAAATGATTTAATTACTTAGCATTCAGAACTTGCTGGGACGAGGCTATTTTTTTCTCTAAAAAGCGAGTTCGGGGCAAAAAAAGGTGTTTTCTTTATCTACATGCATGCATTTGGGAGGTTTTTAGGTTTCGACGGACCTACCAAACCTGGTGCCAGCCCTCTACTTTATGCCTTTTCATATTGGGATCTTCTTGACAACCTCAACTGTGTATATTGCTTTAGATATGTTCTTTCGGCTTGAAAGACCTTATTATTCGCTGTACCGCTGCCTTGACTCCTTACCTCTTTTCACAACCCCAGCAGGGAAGGTTACAGTGCTTCCTTAATTACACCTCCCACCACCCTGATTGGAAGCACTGACTGTTTTCACTTACTCGAATAATGCTAGTTGGACAGCTCGCTAAGGGGCGAAGCGAAATTCCTCCTTTGGAATGTCTTAAGATCAGAGATTTCAAAGGGGTAAGCACTGAGAACATTAGTGCTATTAACTTCAGATGCTACAATGAATGGAAGTGAGTGGGGTAGAATACCCATATTGTCTCAATGTGGGTGGGTTGGTGCGCGCATGCAAACGCTGGATTATTTAAGAACTAACTTTCCCTACCTTCCTCCTTTTGAGAATGCCTACTCTGGGGATGCGCTCTTCAGTCAATCAGAAAGTAGGTGTTACTTTACCCCAACCAATTTCTCTGACCCGAAGCTCTTTTATTCTCACGAACCTGTATCCCAAAGCTATCTTATCAAGCGGCTTTATCACAAAGGGAAAGTTCTCTTATCCCGATGTCTCATCACGCAACCCCTACCAATCAAAATAGATACGTACAGTAACAATACTCATCTGACCATGTCTTCTTATAGCTATTATAGCAGCAACTGACCAGTTAACCAGCAGCCATTGAGGTTACCGCGGGTTCTTCTATTACGTACGCTTATGACAAAAAGTAGGGCAGGGTAACAAATGGGTCTTTACCTTCTTACCTTATGAAGGGAAGGTAGGTTTGACAAAGAATAGGTGATTGAGTCTTTACCTTCTTACACTCTTCTTACACTTACGGCTACTCACCTTGAACGAAAACTGTTAGGTCGGTACCAGCTACTCACCTTTGACGAAAGCAGTTAGGCCAATACTAGCTGTTCATGACAATATTCTCTATTATGTTCCGGTGTCCCCACTCGAATATATCTCTCGCCTAAGCTTACCTTACCTTAACCTAACCTGATCAGAGCCTGCCTGACCTAAGTCTGTCTTCAAAGGTCCTGCCCTCCCTCACCTAAATGTCTGCCTTAGAGTCTTCCTTACCAGAGTAGTCCGCCCTACTTGGTCTCGCCCTAAGGTCCTCTGCCTTACGGGTTCTTCCAACCTAATCTACTCGGTATAGATTATCACGAAGTCAGTTCATTAATAATTCAGAAAGAGATATTCCTCACCTCGACTATGAAACATGTTGGTGACAGAAAGGTCAACGTCATCCCTTCAAATGAGGATTGGTGAAAGTCTACGTGATCACTCAAAACCTGTGAAGCAACTAAATATCCATTAAGTAAGGCTTTTTCCTCAATCCATTAAGCCTTTGTAAAGGGTCCCTCTATCTGGCGACTAGTGTCGTAGGTGGGTGCAACCAGGTCTTACCTTATCTTATGCCTTACACTATGCTCACAAATGTTCGCACTCAAGTGAATAAAGACTGAACAAGGAAGCTTAAGCAAATGTTCAAAACCGTATCGTCCTTACCTACTGCTTGCTTCATTTCATTCCATCCTTGGACAGCTACATGCTGGAAATACACTAGCTCCAGATGGTCGCTTCCCAATATCTTGTGTAACGCTTAATCTCTGCAAGGGCCACCTTTCTATTTATTCTACATGCCCAGCGGGTTCTTTCTCGCTGAGTCAGCGCCGAACTTACTATTCCAACGATTATGCACATTTATATATGCTATTTGCTATGCTTGCTCTAGCTGAGGAGAGTTATCCCCCCGATCTATATGATACCCCCAATTGTCAACGTTTGCCCCGGACAGGAATGGACCCCCTTCCGCCACCCAAGAGCCAATCTGAAAAGAGGTTACCGATTACACAATGTTCTTCCAACAATTCCGCGATGTCTTTGCTTGGACATACTCCAAGATGCCAAGATTAGACCCCTCTATTGTCGAACATCATATCGACACATGGCCTGATGCCTCTCTAGTAATACAGAAGCAATTACCTTTACACCCCTCTAAAGCCCCAACTATCAAAGCTGAAATTGATAAACTCCGCCAAGCTAGGTTTATATATCCCATCACATACACATCATGGGTATCTAACCCGGTCCCTGTTAACAAAAAGCATGGTACCATTCGGGTATGCACCGACTTCAAGGATCTCAACCAAGCATGTCTCAAAGACAACTTCCCTACTCCTTTCATCGATCAAGTTGTCGATGCTTGCGTCGGTCATGAAGTCATGTCTTTCATGGATGGGTTTTCCGGTTATCATAAGATCTGAATCCGCCAACGGGACCAATATAAAACTGCCTTCATGACACCATGGGGCACCTTTGCCTACCGTGTGATGCCATTCGGTTTGAAAAATGTGGTCACTACCTTCCAGCGTGCTATGTCCTATGTGTTCCACAATCTGACTAGGATCATCCTGACCTACCTTGACGACCTCACGGCCAAGTCCCAAAAATGCACAGACCATTGACAAGATCTCTGCACCATCTTTTTACGCTGTTGGAAAGACAATATCTGCTTGAATCCACTCAAGTGCGTCTTCTGCATCACGGCTAGGTGCCTACTTGGATTCATCATCTCTTAGAAGGGGATCACCGTCGATCCACTTAAAGTGAAAGCCATCCTCGAGCTGCCCCCTCCTATGAACCGGCGCCAGCTGCAAAGCATCCCCAAGGGAAAGCCAACTTTCTCTATCGGTTCATCCAAGATTACGCTACTGAAGCACACGGGTTATTACTTCTTTTACGGAAGGACATTATCTTCCAATGGGATGATCAAGCGCAACAGTCTTTCGATACACTTAAGAAAGTGTTTACATCCACCCCCCTCATCTCCCTACCCAACTTCAACCGTGACTTAATCCTATATATTTCAGCATCCATTTATGTCGTTGCAGACATGTTAGTCCAATAGGGAGAAGATCACCAAGAGCACATAATTTATGACATTAGTAAGACCTTGACAGGACCACCAATGAATTACAGCCATGACGAGAAGTTGGCCTTGGCTTAGACTGTCAGTCCAGAAACTTTGATACTACATTTTGCTTTGCAAAACCACATGAATGGAAAACTCAAACCCGATGCAGTACATACTAGGCCGACGACTTATCAACGGTAAGTTCGCACGATGGGTCATGATCCTCTAGGAATTCGATCTTGAGTTTGTAACCCCCAAAAGCAAGAAGGCCATGGATCTCACCGAGCTCATCACAGACCTTCCCACTGATCGAGCTAGCCCCCCCACTTAATGATCAATTCCCAGACAAATATCTCTTCATTTTCACTGCTAAAGACCCATGGCACAGAGACATCCTTACCTATCTTCGGACACAGAAGTTGGCTAATAAAGATTCATATGATAGAAATCTTTTCACTTTGTAAAAGGAAAGAGAAAGGGAATAAGGTAGCACTTATCTTCCTTGCCCTCAGAAGCGCAAGCCCTCCGGACCTTCGAATGAATGACTGGTCTTTCTTTGGGGGGTTTATATATTGCTCAAGGCTGCCTCTAGCTAGGAAATCACTCTCATTATATATGTCATTACGATCTGAATCTCTATTTTATGAAGCCGCAACTACCACATGCTCATATATAACTAACTACCACCATGCCCAGGTACGTTAGTGACTCGACTGATAAGGATGCGCAAGCAGGCTCGACTGTTAAGGCCGCCATCGACGAAGTCACTCACTCATTCCGATGCCCCCCCACCCAATAAGTCAATTGAAGGTGCGAAGCCGCTTGTCCCTCCGGGGGCAAGGTTTACCCGCTTGTCTGCTCATTTCTCATAGGCGAGGAAGAGGGGGCAGGCCAGAGGAAAGGAGGGAGAGGCGGGAGAAGGAGAGCTCAGTTACCGTGTTAAGCAAGGAGCTGAACCCTTCTCTTACTGCCTTCACCCTAGAACGATGGAGGAGTCCCTGACCAACCCAGTCATTCAGCCTTAAAAGGAGAGGAGGAATATCAGTAGGGTACGGCACTATGAATATCCCTTACCTTACTTTGGTTTACTCACTCTTTACCCACCTCCAAGAACTATACCTGTAGCCTTCACTTGATGAATGAATGCACTTAGTGAGTCGGGACTGCTATGAACCCTAACCATATGAATAGTGAGTGACTCCGTCCCTTTACTTCACTTACTGCCTTGCCCTATGAATTTGGGTACCACCTATTACCCTATTGGGGTCCGGCCGAGCCTATTATACTCTTCTTCAATTAAGAGCCTACTGCAAGGAATGACTAGACCTACCCACCTATAGATAGAACTAGACCCGTGAGCCCTATACCACGTAGCCCTCCACTTACTGAATGAAGCGCTTAGGAGGTACAACTATTCCCCCCTCTTATAAGGACCGGATATGGGATGGCAGGCACTATTCTGAATCACCTTATTCTTAGAGCTATTCGCTGCGCACCGAACCTTGAGTTGAATATGCCACGGGAACTTTGACTCGGAACTTGATTATTGCTATGATTCAGACCCCGCCTTCTATTTAGGAGTCGATTCTTTAGACAGACCCATACCTCATCTTCAGTGGAATATTCTTGGCTCCGCTCCTTCTCTTTTGTTATATCTTCGCCTCTTCGATCCTCCACCTCACCTTTTTTCAAATATCCAGGACTCTTCTTTATAACCTTACTTCCCTTTGTGCCAGGTCATTTAGCTTAGTGGGTGGATTCAGGTATCTTACTTATAACAAAGCCGAACCGGTTTAGATCGGATCGGATTAGCCTTTAGATATGTGATTTCTTCATACTACTGGATGAAGGCAGGCGCCCAGGCCCCAGACAAAGGAAGGAAATTAGCAAATGAATTTAGTTATCGATCGCAGTGCCCCTCGGGAAAGTGACCTTACCTTTAAAGGCAATTTGTATTCGTTCCATGGCCCACTCACGAGGTATAGAAACAGCGATTTGTTGGGGGGGGGGTATGACTCTGTATCCTCCGCTCGTTGCTATACGCCCTTGCCCACCCAAACTAGTTAGTCCTGCCTGCCCCGAGTGAAAGGAAGGGTCCGAAGGAAGCTGCCCTTTGCTCCCATTCCACGCTCAACCGTCATATTCGCTAACCACCTGAACCACCCCCCTTTATTTGTGAACTGCGGCTCCTTCCGCACCTGGGAGGTTACGGAAGCTTGGGCCACCAATACCGCAGCTACCTTACCATCATTTGCCCGCACTTAGAACATAGGATAGAGGGTACCAATTTCCCTATACTCCCGGGCTTCGTCCACGTAGTAGTAATTGGTTACTGGACCGAGTAGAGTCGAGGAATATGCGGGGAATCATAGACCCACACCCATGGGAGGGAATAGAACCACCTATAACTCCGGCCCACTTTATTGGTTTCTTTCGCCGATAGACGGAGACTAGAATAGAACCCACCACTATAACTATATTGATGAGCCTTATTAAGACCTCTGGGAATTGACCTATCAATCCCTTAAACCCTTCTCCTAACTCGACGTTCACTAGGAAAGTTGGATAGAATGTGCTTCCGCTCCCGAACTAAGAATGGAGGGATATAAACATGTTGAATACTTGGAATTTAGCCTTAACCAATAGACGGGTGGAAGGATAGTTGCTTACCCAATTCTCTCTATTGAGAGGAAGACCGCCTCGAGGCAGAGGAGAGAAAGCGGTAGTTGCGACATCCTGATAAGTTCTTTCGAGAACCGCCTACTTTTACTCCCTACCCATCTTACCGATAATTCCATACCCATTTCATTAGGAAGTTCCAAGCTATTTTCCCACATCTTTTGGGTTTTTTGGGGGGGGGACTATCGCACGGCTATCGAATGCTAGCTCTATCCAATACATTCAGGCTTGAATCACTTACCACTCCTTTATGCTACTCCTTCCTCGAACAAGTCGCCTGAACCGAATCAACATGGATTCCACCATAGAAGAGAGATAAGGGGATATACTTAGATACTTAGGGCTTAGCCGACAGACGAGATACAATGGTGGGGAGCAAAAAGCGTCATATACTGGTAAATGAATATGCCTATGTCGGCCAAGGTAGCGCATAAGACGGGTTACCGATCCCACTATTAATGAGTCATTTCGACAACCCTACTTCCTTACTTATTCACGCTAAGCTCCGATCGCACTATGAATCCATAATTCACCGGCACTAGAGGTTCATAGAGGGATATGGATACCCAACTGCACCTACCTACGAAGGCCCTCATCAGTCACTCCAATCAGCAGCCCAAAAGGTAGAACATCTCAACTACGGATCTCGTAACTAGGGATCAAGTCAGCTGAGCTCCACTGAAAGACCTACCTAACCATGAAACTCCAGCTAAGAATCCCCATGGCCCTAGCCCTAGATACAGGCACTAGGAACCAATAGGCTGTAGATGCAAGTCTCCATCCATATCTCTAGGGATGCAGTCTTCAGGCACACCGCCCCACAGGGGGGGGGGGACGAACAGCGACAGTCGAACGACTAAGCAGGCCCATGAAAGTGAAACTTGGCCCCTTGATCCTGAACTTATGAGCCCCGGAATTTGACTTATTGATTAGATTTTTGATTATTTCTTGACTTTCAACCTCTTGGCTTGAAAATGAACTCGATTTGAAGGTCCGGAGGGCTTGCGCTTCTGAGGGCAAGGATTGCATGCTCTGGAGGGAGGGCTCATAGCTCCCCCGATGGTGCGGCTACGGTCAGACCTTCGCCTGCTCCGGGACATGCCCGACGTGAACTTTCTAGTGGTTGGTGGTTGATTTCTTTTCGGACATTGCCCCTCCGATTTTGGTTACCGATTACAGCTTTTCGATGGATGCATTTGCTCGAGTTTGAGATGGCTCACTTGCTTGATTGAGAATCCGCCACTTGACTGACTTGGTCATTAAGCGGTGTCCACCAGTTTGTAAAACACAAGAATTTGATCAAAGGTGGTGGGTGGCGGAGGAACCAATGGGTAGGTCTGGGTTCCTGCCTTTGTGTGTTTTACTAAATGCTAGCTACTCCACTTCTCTACTTACCAACCGCTTGTGACTTACCGATCGGTACCTCCTTCCTTCTGACTGCAGCTACTTCTATACTGACCAACGGCTCGGTACCCATTCACAAGGTAGCGGACTCTCTTTGGCTGGATCGAATCCCTTCCCGTTCATTGCCCTTCCAACGGAACGGAAGAAACTTATCTCAGCGAAGGTCAGTAGGTGCTAATCTGAATGCATATATTATATATGTCATTACGCATTCGTTCTTTCCCGCAAATTGCTAGCTAGAGGGAAGGTCATCCAGCATTGGTACCCGAAAGGATACGGCCCCCACTCGATTGATTATGTTTGCTCGCATCTCTCTCGGGCTGCCCACAACAAGATAGAAACCTCCCCTATATGGAGGCGGCCCCTACCACACAGATGGACCCGCATCTGACAAAGGATGCGCAAGCAGGCTCGACTGTTAAGGATGCGCAAGCAGGCTCGACCATAAGCCCCCCACCCAATAAGTAAACCCTAACCCGACAGGGGGCTCGACTGATAAGGAGAGGAAGGAATCATCCTTTTGACTTTTGCCTTTTGCCTGCAACCTAAAAGTTGTTACCTCTCACCATAAGCCTTAAGCCAAGCCTACCGCACTAGTAGAAATAACCTAATCTAGAACAGCGAATACACCAATAATAATAATTACACCAAGCGGGACGTTCACTGAAAGCAGTTTCACTATTCGCCCTCTTTGATCTTGATGCTGCTGATACCTTTTACCTTTTACTTTCTTACTTGAATCCCAGCATGGATAGAGGAATGAATCTTCTGATGATGCTGTTGGATGGAAGGTTCGCCCAGGAGAGATGAGTTTTTCACCAATATACATGATGAGAGAAGTACTTACCGCAGAGAAGGCCTTACCAATAGATGAGAAAAGAGAAGTCCGCCCAGTACGCGTAAAGAACCCGCCAAGGAAAAGAAGTCCGCCCAGTACGCGTACATAAGGCACCCGCCAAAATACACCAAGTAAGGCCGCCAATAGAGGATAAGTACCCTATTTATATATCATACCCAATTGAGGTGAGGAGAAGGTCCCTCTCCCCCTGGTCGAGAGTTCGCTTACTCACCCTTATTGATCCACCGAATATCAGATTGATTATGTTCCCATACATTTTCCCACTATAAGAAAGACATTGAGCCTCGTTGTTTACTTACAAGCAATTGATTGAGCCGTGTTAACAGATGAGATTGACAGATGAGATTGATCAATCAATGGCCTACCTGGAAAGGGGCAGGCAATAAGTTAGCTTGGAACAGATGCTAGAAAACCTTCTCTCTCTTTTGACGTTTTCATTTTGCTAAACCTTCTTTTGAGGGGTCCAAAGATCTCTTCAGGGGTACTCAAAATGATTTCTTATTACTTAGATTTGCCATTTGATTCAGTTTTTCTATAATTGGCGGTATGAAAGCATTTGTTTCGAGGTTTAGCGCCTTGATGCGGCTATCACATTTGGCGAGAGGCTAGAGACCCCCCACACCCACCCAAATAGTAACTTAGAGCTAGATAGAAACAGTCTTTTTAGAGGGGTGGCCCAACTTACATTGGAAAGCGAAATTATCTTTTTGAATAATGCCTCCTCACAACGTTTCAAAGGATAGGCAATGCCAAAGCTAGGATGATTTGGATTGCTGGCTGGAAACATCTCCTCCTTACTTCAATCTCCCATAGGAACTAGGTTCGGCACAAATATAGACCTGCCAGAGCAGGTAGATGTGTGGGTCCAAGTGAGCAATTGATCGCTTTTTTTCATTTACAGCCAACAGATGAAGGAGAGACAAGGAGGATAGATACTGCTCCATCTTTGAGGTGGGGTTATCCCGTTCGAGAACATTTGATTTATCGGTCGATTGAGTGATTGATCGACTACATAGTTGGGAGATCAAGCCGAGATGAAAACATCTTTTTTAGGAAATCAAGTTGGGACCAATGAGGTAGGTATTAAGGAAGGATATCAAAGAGAAACGGAACCCTTGGAGGGGTAGACGCTCGGACGGATTAAGCCTTCGGAATAAGTCGTGGACGGATGCCAAGTTCGCAACAGACAAATAAGGACGCTGGCGCTATGAAATAGTCGTTTGATTAGACCTTTTTTTTCTTCGGTTCACGCTTTGCTTGGGCCAGTCATTACTAAAACCATCTCAATTTAGGTTTTGGCATGACACAGCTTGCGCTGTCCTTGGATTTGTCCTGCCAAGCATATCTTCCGTGCACCTCTGTCCCACTACGCGGTAAGCTAATGTTTTGGCGCTAACGTATGGACTCGTATCATTTCATTCACTATATACGGGGTCGAAACAAATAGGGATCCACAACCAAAGCTACCAGTTCCAGGTCCAGCAACTACCTCCTATGCCGCAAGCTACCCCCCCCCATCCTCTTCATATTCTCTCTAAAGGTCAGATTTTGATTTCACACGACGCGTGATTATCATCCTTCCTCTTATTCATCTCCTCCGGGTCATCAGTCTCAGTCTCAGGCTCAGGCTCAGGCTCATCATCAAGCACTGTCTGCCTCCTCTTATCCTTTTCCGGACCAGAATCATGTATGGCCCGCCTTATCCTTTCCCTATGTTGGTCAGGTTCCCTGTTCGACCCGCTGCTTCTTCTCCATTTGCCCCTTCTCCGATTCTTTCTTCGCTGGTCTCTTTTGTGGTTCTTTTCTGACCAAATATGTATTGGGGAAGGCGATATGAAATAAGAATAAGAAATGGGAATACCCAGATGGAAAAAGTGCAGTTGCTGTTTGTTGTTTATGATGCCTCGTATCATTCATAATTTGGAATGGAAAAAATGAGAAAGAAATTGGGTAGAGCCTTAGGCCTCGGAACTGCTTGAATTGAAGAAAGGAACTACTCCCAGCGAGTGGAGATTGGAACTGCTTGGTTCAAGACTGCCTCACGAAACTTAGTGATTGAACCGGCTGGGCTGCTTGCGCACCGTTGCTAGCGGGCATAGCGGGACTATAAATGACTGGATCATCGGGGGTTCGATAAGCAAGCGTTGATTCGCCGTATAATTAATAGATAGAATGGTAAAGGGCCACTTAGAGGAACATGAATCGAGGGAATATGAGCCGCCTGGGAGGCGAGGGCGCATCGAGGTAAGAATGATAGGTGATTGCGATCGAGGTCACTAACCTGTTCCAAAAGCACCCTACACATGGTTCTAAGGTGAAGTCTGATAAGAAACTACGAAGGGAGCAGCGCCGTAGGGATAAACATTCTAAGAAGGCTGATAAGCCTCCTCCGTAAGTAGCTTGGTTGCTAGATACGGCTTAGTTATATATGAGCATGTGGTTTCACAAGATTGCTGCTCGGCGAAGGCAGAATGACATATCTCGAATGACGTAATTACGTATATAATGAATGCCGACCAAGACAATGAGTAAGTGACTGCTGGTCATTCTTAATTGATAGCCCGGTGAAATGGTGGTAGTTATATATGAGCATGTGGTAGTTTAGGTTCAGTCAGTTCCTTGCCCTCCTAACGTCAAGCAAGCACTACGTTCCTTGTCTGATTACAGACAAGCGATATACATTTCAATTTACTTATTGGGTGGGGGGGGCGTTAGTCGAGAGTTCGCTTACTCACCCTTGCCCTCAGAAGCGCAAGCCCTCCGGACCTTAATTGACTTATTTGGTGGCCCCTCTCAAATAAGTAACTAAAAAAGCCACATTCAATTTACTTCTTTTTTTTTGACTTATTTGAGGGGCAAAT
>Ga0115851_100203_pt1 | contig 22522 bp, 27 predicted proteins | sample InSIn2gowninarea_FD_83865 | JGI IMG/M metagenome (GOLD analysis project Ga0115851, IMG submission 83865)
AACCACTTAAGTAGATACAAGAAACATAATTTATACAATTTGAGTAGAAAGTATTAGGGCTTATAGCCCATTTTGACCAAGATCCACAAAAGGTTTGTGGTAGTATTGATGGTAGGACCCATCAATTTCCTCCTAAATCAGCCAGTCATTGCCCTGTATATGCGCTGCCTCTTTTGAAAGTTGATCTGTCATCGTGTTTTGCTCCCTGTAAATGTGGCGACAGACAAAGGAGTCAAATGAGGATATCAATCTTTGAGCTTCTCCTAGTATATGTCGCAAAGAAAATGCATTACAATGGGATGCATTATTAATCCAGTTACAAACGATTTTGGAATTGCCAAACAACTGTAAATGACTGCAGTGTTGTTCTAAAGCAAAATGAATGAGATGTTTAGCAGTATTGAGTTCAACATAATTATTTGTACCCTTGCCTAGATTAATTTGGATCTTAAAACAGTGGGTATCATTTAGGAAAAGAATGACTCCTCCACCACATCCTGCCTCTTGTGTGGAACCATCAAAATATGCCCACGGTTTTGATTTGTCTATGGTTTCAGGAATGATGGTGCGGGGAGGGGTGTTGGTATCCTCCTCGGGAAGAAGATCAAAATCAGCGATGGTATGGAGCAGTATAGATGGCCAATGAGGGGCTTTGAGGTTGAATATGGATTGGTTTCTAGCAATCCATATAGACCAGTAGGATAGAAGGGGCATGTTCTTGGCTTTTCCCATATGGTTTTGGCACCAAGAACTCTAGGCATCCAGAATGTTATGCCCTTGCCAGGCTTTTAGGGATGGATAGTGTGCAATGATGCAATTCCAATATTCCTTTGAGGTTGGGCAATTTAAGAAGAGATGTTCCGTACTCTCTTCATCATTTCGACACAGATGACACCAAAAAGGGCCATGAAAGGACCTTTTCATCATATTGGCACCTGTAGGAATCTTATCAAACAGTATGTTCCACAGTAATAGATGGGTACGGGGGGTAGCCTTGAGCTTCCAAAGTAATCTCCAAATCGGATTAACGATCTGAGGCTTGTAAGGCTCCATAAGCCTAATGTAGCCCTCTTTGGGAGAGTATGTTTTGTGTTTGGCAAAGGCCCAAATAACCTCGTCTGGTTCTTCAGTCAGGTGAATATGTGCTTGAGTGAGCGCTTCAGTGTATTGCTGCCAATCAAGTCACCATTGTTCAATAATGTCCAAGTCATGAGCCGCTTTCCATGCCTGCTGAAGAAAGATAGAATTATTTCGGTCACCAATGTGTTTAATGTGGGTGATACCCCTGCTATTTAGGAACCTAATCAAGTCTACTGGCAGTCTGTGTGCATTGCCGCAACCAACCCATGGATCTGTGCCTATATGAACATCATTTCCTTCATTTATTCTCCACATGATGCCTTGTCGTAGGAGAGGTAATGCATTCACCACCACCTTCCAAATATTGGAGATGTTATTACTTGTTTCATGTATCTGTCTAAACCAGTCCATCAGGTTCATGGGCCAGATGTATTTCACTTGTGCTACCCAGGACTAGAGACTGTTGGAAGTGATGAGTTGCCAGCCAAGCTTTACTGCCAGAGCTTTCGAAAATAGATCAAGCCTTTTGATGCCCCATCCTCCCCATCTTTTTCGTATTGCAATTTTGTCCCATTTGACCCAAGCGAAGATTCTTCCGGGTAGGTTACCCTTCCATAAGAATCTGCAACATATACTTTGGAGCCTGTTCAAAATGCCTTTTGGTATCCATGCTAGGGTCATCCAGAAATCAGGTGTGGCCTCAATGATAGCTTTAGTAAGTACTAATCTACCAGCACGGGATATGTATTTATGGTACCAAATCTATAGGCGCTTTTCCACTTTAGCAATCAGCCACGTCCAGTCAGCAATCCTGTATCCTAGGGGCTTGAGCCGGAAGCCCAGGTATTTTAGACCATCTTCCAAATTCAGAGAGATGAAGGGGAAGCGTTGGGTGGTGAAAATGGTCTCATGTTGAGAGCATCCAAAAGTGGTAATAGTGGATTTCCCATCATTAACTATCATCCCGGTTGCCTATTGAAAGAGTTTGAATATATTCTGGAGGATCGTGGTGTCTCCAATGCTTCCATTTAAGAAAATGAGAATGTCATCAACAAACAATAGATGGGTCAGATAAAGATTCTCCGAAATCTTGATGCTAACTAGTTGATTTCTATTGCAAGCAACAATGATGGATCTACTTAAACCTTCCATGATAAGTAAAAATAAGAGAGGGGAGAAAGATGTGGCTTCCCCATTTATTAAAACACTGTAAGATACATCCTTGATGCAGCTCATGATCCACTTGATATATACATAAGGAAACCCCAAATGAGTCAATAATAATCTAATATAGAGCCAATTTGCCCTATCGAATGCCTTCGAGAGGTCCACTTTCAAAATCATGCCTTTCTTCTTCTTCATCTACATAGTGTGTAGAAGTTCCTGAGAAATGGCAATCGCCTCATGTATCTGTCGGTGCTGTAGAAAAGCAAACTGCTTGGAGGATATATGTCTAGACAGGATTCGCTTCAAGTGATTTGCGATGATCTTTGCAATAATCTTGTACAGACAGTTGCAAAGGGAGATGGGTCTGAAGTCATTGAAGGTGGAAGGGAAGTCATATTTCGGGATAAGGTCAATGAAGGTGGATTTGATGGCCGGGGATATATTTCCACTTCTTCTACAGTCCTCCACAATCTTGAGTAAATCATCCCCCAGGATATCAAAGAAGGCAATATAGAATTCGATGGTCCACCTACCAAGGCTCTTGTCTTTCTTGAACCATTTTATAGTAGCTTCAAGTTCTTCCTTCATCACTTCCATCATCAAATTCTCCGAGTCGTCTTGCTACACAAACTTTGGAAAATGTTCAGAAACCCGCATAATTTCCAAAATAATCACTTCTCTAGGCGCCTTGTAGATGCTCTTAAAGTGCTCAATGGCTAATCTAGCCAAATCCTGTTGTGTTGTTACCGCTTGAACCTATTTGTTGTGAAGTTCCCAAATAGTATTTATAGCTTTTCTTCCATTGGAAAATTTATGAAAGAACTTAGTATTGTTATCTCCTTCAATGAGCCAAATTGCCTTGCTTCTAAGTCTCCAGCTCTCCTCCCTTTCTTTCAGGATTTGGGAACGCTTCGAGACAAGCGAGGTATATAGGTCTTTGTTTTCCTGTGTTAAGAAGGTACCATTAGATGAGTCCTCATATGAGGCAATGGCCCGTTCTGCCTCCCTCAAAATATTGTCATCATTTTTTCGTTTCTGGTGTGCCCAATTTCTAGAGATCCTCTTAAGTTTTGTCAACTTTCTGATAAAGCCAACAGTATGATCCTCGCGTTCCATAATAGGGTTTGATTGCCAATAATCAGATACCAGTTGAATATAGGAGGGATCCTTGAGCCAAGAGGCATTGAATTTGAAGGGGCTTTTAATCCTCTGGTTTGTATCCGACAACTCCAAAAATATTGGCCAATGATCAGAAATGCCTCCAGTACCAACCCACTGTCTAATATGAGGATGAGAATTTAAGAAAGCTTCTTTGATGAGAAATCTGTCTAGTCTCCTTGCAAGGCTGTGGTCACCACTACAGTTGTTAGACCAAGTATACTGAATCCTGGCAGATGGAATGTCTACCCACTGATGCTTCTCGAGTAAGGTAGAGATAGTGTCAGTGAGGCTATCAACCTGGGCCGAGTGACTCCAGGATTCACAGTATCCCAACGAGAAATTCAAATCCCCTCCCAGGATTATATTTTCAACCTGCAAGAGCTTAGAGTCGAGAAGGGATCTCCAAAATATTGCCCTATCCACACATGGGCCATATACATTCATAATACGGATTTCAAATTCAAGTGTGTGGGCATATATGTCCATATCTATGAAGCCTCTGCCTCCCCATAAGTTCCTGAGATCCATAGACTTATTGCAGAAGCCTATAGCAGTACCTCCAGATCTCCCGGATGCATACATGGCATGGAAGGTCCAGTTCAGCAGCCAATAATTAAGAGTAGAAATAAGAGAAACAACCGAGCATACGGTTTCTTGTAAGAATATGATGTCCAGCTCGGTCGATGTAAGCAGTCTTCTGAGAGCTAGTTTTTTGGGAGGGCTAGTAAACCGTCTGCAATTGAAGGAAAAGAATTTCATCGAGGGTGAGGCAGAGGGCCATTCCTTGCTCTAAGGGTCCTGACAATGGTTTGCTGTCTCTCGAGGACAACTTCTTCACCCACAGTGTGTCTGGCTTTAGTTATCTGAGATGGGCATCCGCTGGATGATTTTAGGGAGGTCGGGGGAATCACAGGGTCTAGACCAATCGCATCAAAACCCCTATCCTTTGATCTGGAGCAGAGGGTACCGAGGAGATACAGGGGGGGAGAGGGAGGGGAGAGAAGGGAGGGAGGTTGATGATGGGGATGGGATGCTGGGGGCAGTGATGGGAGGGGGAAGGGGGAGGGAGCAAAAGAGGGAGGAGGGAGGGATGAAACCCTGGGTACGCGGGAGAGACGAAGAGTTTGAGGATGGAAAAATGGGGGGGCAGTACCCATGCATGAATGAGATGCAATATCTTTAGAAAATCCAGATACAAGAGGAGTGAGAGGGGAAGAAGGAAATACCATACCTGATGTCGCGATGATCTCCTTCGCTGGACCGAAGCATGTTGGAGGAGGAGGCGAGGTAGGGATAGTATTAGCAAGACGTTTGTCAGATGCCACTTTATCAGGAGTTCTCCGGGGGTCCCCTGCATCTTTATGCATATTATCGGGTTCAGTGTCTACATCCCGCTGAGTAGGGTTTCCACCAGTTTGCTCAGTCTTCGATCTCTGATCAGTGCCCCTGTTCTTGTGCAAGAGTGGGAAATCCTTGTACAAGTGCCCTACTTTGTGGCATCTGCGGCAGCGATACGGGATGCCTTCATAGTCAATGATCTGCTTGCGGGATGTGTCCCTCCACTGTATAGTGATGAACTCCTGTAACCCTCCTTAAGTGTCGAGGTTTATTAGGATACGAGCATAAGTCATCATACCTGTGAGTAGACAGGACTTGTCATATTCCATGTAGGTGCCAATAGCATTACCAATCCACCTGAAGATGTCTTCAGACCAGTACTGTAATGGGAGACCCAGGAGCCGAATCCACACTGGTCCTATGCCAATTTGCTTAGTCTCCGGGTCGAAAATAGGCGTCCTGCGTTTTAGAAGAACCGGGGCATGTTCAAAAAGCCAGTAGGAGGATAAGACCCAATTTGTGTGGTCGGCACGAGCGAATCTCAAATCAGACCATCCCCTCACAAAAGTCTGCACGAAGGGATGTCCACCAGATGGTGACCCCAAACCTCTGCTGCCCAGGTCTTCAAACAGGGGGCCGTGTAGTTCCGGCCCCTGATGCGATCGACCAAGACCCTGTCAGCGAAATCCATAGTCTCTCCCCACTGAATGTCCTCTTCTAATCTTAGGAAGATGTCGTCCGCCTTTGATTTGTAGCACTTGTACTTCTTCTTGGTCCCCTGAGGAGGAGGCAGATGTTGTACCCGGCTCGGAAGAGGGTCCGAAGTAACAAGGGGAGGGTTAGGGTTTGACGAGGAGGGGGGGAGGCTATCAGCAAAGATAGATAAAGTACCGGCAAGAGGCGGGACGGCAGTAAAACTGCCAGAAGGAGGAGCGAAAGAGGCCTGAGGGTTTATACCAACAATACCCATGGTCACCGGTGGAGGAATAATCAGTCGGGCCTGAGCTCCTGTTACAAGGGGGTCTAACCCAGGGTTAGGGTTTAGGCAGGCAGAGATGAAACCAAGGGTAGCCGGGGAAGCCGGGGGGGTAGAAAGTGATGGCCAGGTAGGTGGGTCATCCGCTAGGACCATAGGATGTGTCCGTGACAGTTCCGCCAAAGAGTAACCAGAGCTATATAGTCCAACCGACACGGGAAATGAGGAACGCCAGATGGATACCCCCTCCAGTGGGTCTTCAGAATAGTCCACGGCATCAATATCCTCCATGTTGACAGCTGCTCCTTGGAACGGAGGACACCTCGTAACTACAGGAAAAAGGGAGAAAAGCCAAGACCCAAACTAGACTGCCAGGAGACAGGAGCAGACCATAGATAGAGACGACTGGTAACGGAACAACAATAACCCCCCAAAAACTCAACCGGTCAAAACTCCAGGTAGAGAAACGCAGCAGAGAGTTGTAGTAAATGAAGCCGCCGCAGTATAGACGTCAAGCAGGTTCTTGACGGCCATCCATAGTTAACTTCTCTAGCCAGAAACCCTAACCGTAACCCTCGCGAGCCATTCTATTCTTTAGGGATCACCTAGGAAAATTTTATTTCTCAGGATTATAATGTATTATTTCTTGATAACCTACAATACACATATAAACGTATAATTATGAACGACCACCTAAAAAGATTCATTCAAGACACTTTATTATGACATAATAAAAATTCAATGGAGATATAAGAGAATAATTATGAACAACAATTTGAATACATCTAGGTACATGGAGACACTTGTAAACTTTTATATAAAAATATTTCAAATTAGAATGAAAACTAATTTAATATTGTGAATATAAAAGTATTTCAAATTAGAATAAAATATAATTTAATATTGTGAATGTGGGAGAGTCCGATGTGGATTACAAATCTCTCTGTTTACGCTACCAAGAGTGTTTCTAACATAGAAGATAGATGTGGGAGTGTACATATGGGGTTGATACATTGCTTGGTAATGTCTTTTAGGTGTTTTGTCTATGTGTGGGGTCACCGTGTCACTTGTATATTATGAATCAAGTGCGTAGTTTATCAACATAGATCATATATATGGCTTACATTGGAAAAGGGTCAAATCATGTTTATTTACTAAATTTTAATGTATTAATACTTAAATCATGGAAATTTTAATCTCTAATTCATTATTCCATGGTATAAAATGATTTAAAAAATTACTAAAAAGAAAAAGTGAACATAATATAAATGGATATAAAATATTTTATAAGTATTTTTTTTAAGTCAAAGGTCTATTCATTAATCAAAAGGAGAGTATATAGCTATTAAAATTTAAGTAGTCTCCCCCCAACTGGGTTTGTTGACCAGTGTTATTACTATATTACAAAAAATAGAAGTAGAAACAGATCAGAAGTCCAAAGTTTGATAGGCCAAAAGCACCAAAAGACAAACAAAACCAGAAGGACACATGTGACCATGCTCAATCATCAGAAGTAATTGAAGTTGGATTGTTCGGCCTAGTCCTTGGAGGGGAGGGGGCGATATGAACACTGAACATGTTGCTCAAAGTGAACCATCCACATTTCCAGCTTCTCAGCCTTCTCTATTGGTTGATTTTGTCCCCGCAAAACCACCACAATCCTTTCTCTGACATGACATTGAAATTAATGCAGTTAATTTAGCGTGGCGATGACAACCTCATGTTCTTCCTTTCTAGTCATGTCGTACACTTCCATGCGATCCAGAACAAAATGGAGCAGGTCACAAAATGAAACAAAGCAAATCTATCGTCCAAAAACTCCTGCGCGCCCCTGCCTATAGCTCCGACCCCACACACCTGCTCCACCCTAATGATCCACACTTCATTTGTTATCGTTGCTAGCTGCACGCCCACCCTACACGGATACCACATCACCTCTACCACCACGATCTCCTAACGACACTCTATTCACACCACCAACAATATGCCCTCCCTGCTTGGGTCTTGCAATAGCCCTATACCCTATCGCCACCTTCAGCTCATTGTCGAAACCACCCTCACTAGTTGAGGTGCCTCTCCGCATGGGTTGGGAGCATGAATTATGACTCGCATTCTGCACTTGAATTTGTTCAACTCATGATTAAATTGTTCAGCCTTGACTTACAAAATGATGATCATCTTGTTCTTGCATCAAAAGTAAAATCTATTATGCATGATATCAAAGTCACTAATGTTGAACTAGACATTCCTTTGATAACTTTTGTCAAGGCACTGTATCTCGGTTACTCAAATTATCTTCAGTCATTGAAAGCAAATGGAAGCCTCAAAGAAATTACCTTTGACTCCCTTGTGAAAAAATTTGTTGAAAGAGAGAAGGACTTTGGGAAGAAGACAACTCCTTAGTCTTCTGAAGAGACTATGTGTCTTGCACATAGAGAGAAGAATCTTGCTCAAGATTCTTCCAGAGGAAGAGGTGGTCGAAGAGGAAGAGGAAGAAGAAATTTCAGAGGCAGGGGGGGCAAACATTCTCAAGGAGAAAAGATAGATTTGCATTGAATACGTTGCAATAGAGATGGATCAAATGATGCATCCACATGAAAGTTTCCTTGGGACAAAATTGAGCAGGAAAGAAACCAACCCAAAGGTAAAACTAATGACAAAAAGAAAGGTAAAGAACTTGAATCTGCTCACTATGTTGTGGCACATTGTAATATTGGAGTAAATGAAGACTTATTTAATGCTTCACTTGCTTCTTGGAAAAATGATTGGTTGCTTGATTCAGGAGCAACTTGCCACATGACTTTTAGAAGAGATTTTTTGAAGAATATAGTGACAATATTGATGGAGCAGTATACTTTGTAGACAAATCAAAACTCAAACCATCAGGGCTTGGCACAATCAGGCTTAAATTGCCTGGTCTTCTAGACTTTCTTTTGCATCATGTTTTATATCTCTCACAACTGAAGAGAAACTTGTTGTCCTTGGTCCACATCTGCCAGCAAGGACACTCCATTCATATGACATTTGATGGCAAGGTTGAGGTGATAAATGCATCAGATCACTCACTTGTCATGACGGGGATAGAAGAAGAAATGATTCTCAAGTTGCAAGGTACCTTTGCTCGTGCACAAAATTTCTCATACAATTCTCACTATGATGAAGGTACATTTCCATCAAGTTTATTATGGCATGCTATATTTGGACACTTGAACTATGACAGCATCCGCTTGTTGAAGAAAAATGGTGTTACTGGTTTGCCTACAATTCCTAGGAAACTTAAGCAATGTGATGCTTGCATTCTAGGAAATCATAGCAAACAGTCTTTTCATGATTCACATTCCAGAGCACATAGAAAACCTGAACTCATTCATTCATATTTATGTGGTCCAATGCATGTTCCTTCTACAAATGGAAATAAATATACAATGACATTTATTGATGACTACCTTAGAATGTGTTGGGTTTATTTATTGAAGAACAAATCTGATGTTTTTCAAACATTCAAGAACTTTCATACATGGATTGAAAATGATGCACAATCTCATATTGGCTCTATTCGCATTGATAATGGAAAACAATACACTTCAAATGAATTTAAAAACTATCTTCGCCAACATGGGATCAAACATCAAACAATTGTGCCTTATAATCCCCAACAGAACAAAGTAGCTGAAAGAATGAATAGGACAATCTTAAATATGGTGCACTCCATGATGTTTTTCAAGAATGTAAAATTGATGTTTTGGGTTGATGCAGTTCTATGTGTTGTATATGTAAATAATAGATGTCCATCTAATGCTATTAGAAACAAGACTCCTTATGAAATGTGGTATGGGCACATTCCTTCGGTAAAGCATCTTAGGGTCTTTGGTTCCACATGTTATGCCTTGGTACCAAAGGTACATAGAAAAAAACTTGGTGCAAGGAGTCGTAAGTGTATCTTCTTGGGGTATTCAAACACCTCCAGAGCATACCGTCTCTATGATGAATTCAATAAAAAGTTTGTTGTATCTAGAGATGTAATCTTTCTTGAATCATCCAAAGCTGACAATGTTGTTGAGCGGAAACTTGTTCGCTTGGATAGATTCACAAATGCAAAATGATTTCAAGAATTTGATAATCAGATTCCACATCTTGAAGGGGTGGTTCCTATACTAGATCAACCTATGGAATCTTCTTCTAAATCACTCTCTCCCCCACATGAAACTCCAACAATTGATGATACTTTGAGTGATGTGATTGACAAAATTGGGAGACTCAATCTTAATTCAGTCCCAACTCAATCAACTGAGCAACCTGGACCATCTCAAAAAGGTCCCCCAAAGTCGATGACAAAGACACTTGAAAGTATTCATCCTGATGAGGTTGGAAAGACAGGAACTAGAAATTCAACCTGGAAAAATGGAGGTGATGTAGATGACTCTGATTCACCTGTTGATATGGATGTTTCTTATGATTGTGAATTGAAATTTTTTACAAATTTTGAACCAACTTCCTTCAAAGAAGCCACTTCTCATGATGAATGGAAAGAAGCAATGCAAAATGAGTATGATTCCTTGATAAAGAATGGCACTTGGAAGCTGGTTGATCCTCCATTGGGAACCTGACCAATTGGTTGCAAGTGGGTCTACAAGAACAATTATAAATCTGATGGCTCACTTGACAACCACAAAGCCAGGCTTGTGGTAAAAGGTTTTGCATAAAAGGAAGGGGTCAATTATGAGGAGACTTTTGGCCCCACAGAAAAATGGGCTACCATCTGGACACTCTTTTCCATAGCTGCTTAGAACGGTTGGAAAGTCCATCAAATGGATGTAAAAACTGCTTTCTTGAATGGAGATCTAAAATAGAATGTTTTTGTCCCAGCCTAAAGGATTTGTTGTGAAAGGACATGAACATAAAGTATGCAAACTTGTGAAATCCTTGTATGGCCTCAAACAAGCACCACAAGCCTGGTATGAAAAACTAACTGAGCATCTTCTTAAACTCAATTTCAAACATTATGACCTTGATGATGCAACTTTGTTTTTCAAGAAAGTTGGAAAAACAATTGTATATCTTGTGGTATATGTAGATGATCTTTTGATGACAGGGAACAATGAGAACTGCATTGCATCCATAAAGAAGGAATTGAGAAAAGGTTTTGAAATGATTGATTTGGCTATGTTCATTACTATCTTGGTATTGAAGTAACTCAACATCCGAACTATCCATATTCCTTTCTCAAAAGAAGTACATTGGAGATTTGTTGAACAGGTTTGGCATGGCTGAATGCACTCCTCTAACTAATCCAATGGAAAAAAGCCTAAAGCTCACATCCATTGAAGAAAAAGAATTTGAGGATGCCATGAAGTATAGATAGCTTGTAGGAAGACTCAACTACTTGACTACTAGTAGACCAGACATTTCGTTTGTTGTTGGAATCCTCTCCATGTTTATGCAAAAGCCTTGTGAGGGACATTGGTCTGCTGCAAAAAGAGTTCTAAAGTACTTGAAGGGAACTCAAGATTTTGTACTCAAGTATACACAGGTGAGCGACTTCAGCTTGATTAGATACTCTAATTCAGACTTTGATGGAGACAAATAAAATGGAGTATCTACTTCTGGTTATGTTATGAGTCTTAGATCAGGAGCTATCTCCTAGAGATCATGCAAACAATCATTTCCAGTAGATTCCACAACAGAGGCAGAATATGTGGCAGCAGCTGAACAAAAGAAATTGTGTAGCTCAGGAAAATTTTGGAAGATTTGCAGGTAAAACAAGTACATTCGACTCCATTCATGATTGATAATACCTCTGAAATAAAGTTTACTAATAACCCAAAGTTCAATGATTGAACGAAGCACATCAATACAAAAATATCATCTGATTCGACATCATGTTGAGGCCAAAACAATCCATCTTCGCCATTTTTCCACTCATGAGCAGATTGCAGACATCAGATTCATCGGGAGATGAAACTCAATAGTCACTCCCTCATGTATATAACTATGAACAACCCAAATGAATAAACATAATCTCATTTGAGGAGTTACCTCCTGGCTTGACATTGCCTAAGAGGACACCCTCAAGACAAGACCTACAAATTTCTTCAGAAGCTCCCGACAAGCCGAGCCAAAGCGAGCTAGACGAAAGCCCCAACTTTTTCAGCAAGAGCCTGCCCCTCAAAATTGACAACCACCACACACAAGCCAAGAGAGAGGCGTGCTCACCCATAATTATGTTCTGCACCAGCCAAACCAATGGCTCTTCCTCTCCTCTGACAAGAGAAGCACCTAGGAGCATAGGTGCATGCCAAAAGAATTGAAACCAAAGCACAAACACTCTAGAGCCAAACCCAAGCCAATTAAAAGCCAAATCAAACTCCACCAAACCTCCCTGCAACCTCCTAGACAAATTTTTGCTCACCCAATTATGCGTTTTAGAATTCCACAATAAAACCAAGAGAGAAGAGTAACCAAAATATTTCCAGCGGACAAAAGACCCAGGCACCATCCCAAACACATAAAACACTCATGGAAAAAAATATCGAGCAATAGAGGTATGCACACTAAGACTGACGATCTTACCATGCAAATTTCTTTCAACCTACTGGCAGAAGAAAGGATCCAGGCACTGAAAAAAAGACTTGAAGCTTTTGCTGACCTTTCATGGTGAAGGAAGCGGCAGTGTCATTTTCTCCACCACTCCAAGACTACCCAAGGGCCAAAGAACCCAGACAAACTATCACTGTTCAGACCAAAATATGCCAACTTCCACACTACCAACTCACTATAACATTCCATAACCCCAACGTTCACTATTAACCATCTTGCCTTAGTAGCACACATTCTGGTGAAGGATGAATGAAGTGTCACACGCCGCATCATTCTTGTTGCCTTACAGCTTACGTAATGGGAAGACAATCAAAGACAGTCAATCTATCCTCCTTCCCATTTACCGTATATTAATTTTCATTACACATTGAACTTGTCTTGGAATTCGTCCCATCAAAAAATAAGTGTTAACTTTTTAAATATACATTTTATTTTTAATATATTGAAAAAATACTAATTAATAAATATTATTAAAAAACATTAAAATATAATAACAATCCTCAAACATATTATATGGAGTACCTTTTATTTTATTTTCCAAAAAAATGTATATTTAAATCAACATGAAAGAAAAACCAATGACACGCATTGTAAGCATGCAAAGATTGAACTCATTTCACTAAAGGATTAATTTTCCCCAGGGGTCAACAACTAAAAATATCTTAATAAATGGAAAAACAATATGAATCAAATTAGTTCCACTAAAAAGACCTTGTTTTGATATCAAACTGTCTAGGTTTGAATTATAAAGGCTTTATATCTACGATGGATACCTAATGTAAACAATGGACTAGAAATGCTAAACATGTTTGATGAGAACGGAAGCTATGTGATTTTGTTCTCCCAATGTTTGAATGTTTTCGAGCTTAGCCTACTCATATATTCCACTTTCTTGTCGCCTAGAATTTTTTTGTGGGTGTGCTCATGTGTATAAATAACAATATTTTTTTTTTATGTAGTAACTGGTAAGATGGTTAAGAAAAATTAGATGTTTTTTAGGATAAAGAAACAACTTAGTTGTGATATAGTTCTAACCATGGTTTGGAGTCCTTTTAATCAAATGTTGATAAATAAAAATATCTATAGTATCTATTAACTATGCAAATTGTGATTGCTTTCACTAAGATATATCGTTTATAAATTTTTGAATAATAAAACTATGACATAATGACTTATGTTAATTGGGTCATTCAATGTGCTAAATGTTAATGTAGGAGGTGGCACTTTCGTTTAAGAACATAGAAAATAAGCAAATTTTTATCATGTTTTTTTTTGTTAATTGTATTTTAAAAAATGTCATCACTTAAAAAGTATTTCTACTAGTTAGACATTTGATTTTGCTTCCATTTCTACAATATGATTGTTTTCCACGCAATTAAAGAATTAACTCTTGGAATTTGTCTTATGAATTTTATTCTGTATTTACATTAACTAAATAATTTCCACTAATACATATTCAACTATTGTCTAATTAACACTTAAAATATTACTAAATGAAAATTAATTATTGAGTGTTGTTGCTCCTATTGGATGTGAAAATCATGAACAACTTTTAAATATTATTTGCATAAACTACATAGATGTTATTACATCTTCACGGTTCATGTTTACTAAAGGTGGTGATATGTGTTCATTAGGTTTTAAGGATTTTATTTGTTGAGAATATCCTTTCAAATTTTTCAAATATGGGAGTTGGTGCTTCTAGCAAGTTGGTTCTTGCAAAGAAAAGAGGGTTGGAGCCTCTTGTAGGTTGGAGCATACATAATTTGATGTTGGTGCTTGCATTTACATCATAATAAAAAAGAATTTATGGTTTTTTCATATATGGGTTTCCATGTTAATTCCCTATGTTCAATATTATCATGATGCACAATTCACATAAGATATTGAACATAGGGAATTAAGGTGGCAACCCATACGTGAGAAAACCACAAAATCTTTTTTTATTATAAATCAAATGCAAGCACCAACTTCAAATTACAATAGATTGTGGAGGTGCTAACCTACAAGAGGCTCCACCCACTTTTCTTTGCAAGCACCAACCTAAACTAACTTGTTTCCTACATAATCTAATGTAATTTGAAGTTGGTGCTTGCATTTACATCATAATAAAAAAAATGTGGTTTTTCCCCGTATGGGATTCCATATTAATTCCTTGTGTTCAATATCATCATGATGCACAATTCACATAAGATATTAAATATAGGGAATTAATGTGGCAACCAATAAGGGAGAAAAATACAAATTCTTTTATTATTATTATTATGAATCAAATGCAAGTACCAACTTCAAATTACAATAGATTATTATGTAGGCACCAACCTATAGGAGGCTCCAACCCCCATTTTTTTGCAAGCACCAACCTGATCTTTACAGGAACCAACTTGAAGGAGACTCCAATCCCCTAACATGCAGGCACCAACATATTACATCCACTTAGATCTATTTTTCATAAATTTCAAACTCGGACTCATGGCCATTAAAACAGTTCTGAAGCAATTGTTTAAGTCTTAGACCTAATCACTATATTTTGCAACAACCTTTCTCCCTTTTATTCCCTAATTCAATTCATCCTGCTTTAGATATGAAATCTACAAGTCCCATAGTTTGTTTCTCCTTTCTTCTCCTCCTACAAATCGACATTCTTCACTCTTGTGCATCGACTGTAGTTATTAATGTATATTTTTCATGGGAACCCTTCATTCTTACATCATCTTATTTCCTTTTGTAGACACTACATATTTAATTTTCCCTATAGAATAACCTTTAATCACTTAAATGTATTTTGGTGCCTGAATGCCAAATTTATGTTCGCATCCCTTGTTTAGATCCCAAGTGCACTTGATCGCAAGATTGAACCATGGGATTAATCCAAAAAGACACTTCGACCTGGACCATTCATTGGTTAAACCACATGCACTTTCTAAAGCACATAAGAGTGATATTTTGAGTCAATAAAATCTAATGGCGTAGAAATCGTCGAATCACTCAAAAAAGTGAGTTCTATCACTTTCCATATACAACAAGTGATATTCTGAAGTCTTCATCTGTCAGCCTCTGTCGACTCATCATTAATCCCAAAACATTCTATCCAGATAGTGGGTAGAGGTTAATGGTTGCCTAGCCCATAATTTTTCAAAATATATTATCACCGCAAAGCCTCAGAAAATAACTCCTAGTATCGAATACCAAAGTTGTACCAAATCACTTCCACCTCATATACCACCTCATATCTCTACCACATCGCTACCACGTGTCACTCAGAATAGGTCCACTTGCCCACCCAAAAAGGATAAATCCACCTGCCACATGTTATGACCACAAAGTACCACGTGTCATCCTATACACATCACTGCGACTGTTACTTACATCCAACTTCAAATTACATCAGTTTATGTTGGAACCAACTTACATGAGGCTCCAACCCACTTTTCTTTGCAAGCACTAACTTGATGGAAGCACTAACTCCCACTATTTGTAGGCATACCCTGATGGAGGTGCAAACCACTTAATATTGATAGGAACCAACTTGCTATAGCAACTCAAATCTCTTTTTCATACATTTTCAAACTCAAATCCATGGACATTAAACTAATTCTCAAATAATTATTTAATTCTCAAATTTTCTCACTATCTTCTTTAGCAACCTTTCTCCTTTGTATTCCCTATTTCAATTCTTTTCTCTTTAGATCTCTAATCTACAAGTTTTACAATTTATTTCTCCTATCTTATCCTCATAGAAATCGAGTTTATTTTCTTCCATTTGTTAATTGTAGTTCTTACTCTACATTTTTCATGGGAACCCTTCGTTCTTATATCGTCTGATTTCCTTTTATAGACGTTTCACATTTATTTTTTTCTACATAAAAACATTTAATCACTTAACTATATTTTGGTGAATGAACACCAAATTTTTGTTCACGACCCTTTATGGTCAGTTCCCAAGAGCACATGACTGTAGATTTGAACCATAATGTTAAGCTAAAAAAGGTGCTTATCCCTAGATCATTCACTAGTTAAACCACGAGCATTTTCTAGAGTGTGCAAGAGTGATCTGGTTAACCGATCAAATCTAATAGCATATAAATCACTTCGCAACCCCACTTCTTTTCCGAGATTTAACCCAGGGGGGGTGCATAATTTGTCACATATGTGACTTAACTCATCGTCGCCTTCTCCGAGCATGCTATGATATCCTATAAGTTGGTTCAATTTGATGGTTGGAATGTCACTGCGGGGCCCCCCTGTCTATTTGAAAATTAAAAAAAGGGAGGGACGTGGGGCTCATGACCTATCACTTTCCATATACAACAATTGATATTCTCAATTCTTTGTCATTTTTCCTCTATATTCCTCTTATCGCTAGCTACTCATCACCAATACCCAAACATTCTATTCAGCCAGTGGTAAGTGGTCGTTGGCTGGCTGGCCCATAGTTTTTCAAAATATATTAAAATTGCAAAGCCTCACAAAACAACTCCCTAGCTTGAATCCCAAATCTCTTCCATATTATCTTCTAGTTCATTACCATCTCATCTGCAACACTAGCTTTATGCCAAGTGTCATGCCATGTCACCACCATGTGTCACTCAAAAAATGACCACTTGGCCACCTAAAACAGCCAAATCCACCCACCACATGTCATGACCATTGAGTTCCATGTGTCAACTTGTACATTTCATCACCATGTGTCATCATCGCATTAGGCTAGATCATCTCCTTTCCATGTTATGTTGGTTTGTCACTTATTGCTCATTGCTCATTTCTATTGTGTATACATTGTTAGACCTATCAATCAAATAAGCAATTGGGTGCTTAGGCCAAGCACCTTATGAACAAGGGATGTGATCAAGATCCATTTTAGGGATGTGATTGGGATCGTCACTATTGTGTTCACATTTTTAGACATGACAATTCGATAAGCACCTAGGCACTTAAGCCCAACTCCTTATGATCAGGGGCTAGAACCAATGAATTACTACTCCACCACTTGCTAGCCTTTGCACTTCCTCTTAATATTCTTCCAAATTTTGCACTAGTTTGATGGGATGCCCATCTTGGAACCACGGCCAGCTAAAACCTTACTTGAACTGCAACACTTCGAACTCTTATTGCTCCTCTTTCCTTGGGAGTTAGGCTAAGTGCCATATACCATTGCAAAGGCCTTGGAGAGGGATATCCAACCAAGATCTTTTCATATTCTTTGGAATCTCCCCCTAAACTTGACATCAATGACAACCACTAGAAAACCATTTCCAACTTACTTGACATGTGATAAATGTTTGTTAGGTTTTAAGGATTTTGCTTGTTATTGTGTTTGTATAAAGAAACACATGAATTATATTAAGTAAGTTATTAGGTGGCACATACATGATATTGTGTCTTCCATATAAAATGTGGTCTTACCTACATGTAGGTTTTAACTGTGTACAATTAAGTAGTGTAAACAAATTCTTATTAAAATAGAGAATATGCAATGGTAAACACACACATTAACATAGATATTTTAGCTTACAAACAAAAAATTTGGAAAAAAAAATAATTTATTTTTCAATATATATTCTTCTATAAATTATAACAATACATAACGACATCCATAAACTACCAAATTTAGTTCCTTAACCAAAACTACAAAATCGTGGGTGAAACCACCATGTGTCACAAAACAACTAAAGGAGACAACTATGTTGAAAGCCACCAAAAAAGGACACAAAAAGATGCCCATAAAAATACAATTCGGGGTCACTACCCCAAAACCCACATTTAGTGAACTCTCTAAACTGGGTTGAGGGGGGGAGGGGGGGGAAAGGGGGGGTTGTTGTTGTAAACAATGATTTAAGTTTAAAAAAACTATTTCACATTCATACAACTTGACACCCACCTTTTCTTCCATCTGAAAGAGAGATTATGAATGGTTCATGGTGCTCAAACTAGGTTACTCTTGTTCGGGTTTCCTAGACTCCTCTCATTCTTCTTAACACCCCAGTTTCCTCTCTAATATGACTTATGAGTTGGAACATCCATCTTCTCCAATTATCTTGAGCTTATCTATTAGGGTTTCCATGGGGAGGCTCACATCATAATTTATATTTGTGACTTGCACTTCTATCTTTGCAAACCTCTTGTGCATCAAATCTTGAGGGTTATCATAAATTGATTCATCAATCATGGTTGGGGTTTTAAGACCTTCTTATTAAACTAATCTAATCCCCTGTAAATTCTCCCAAAATACCCAAATGATACAAATATGATCTGTGAATTGTTGTGGATATTCCACTGGAGAGTTTGTCACAACAGACGAAAATAAATTTAATTATATACTATGAAGGGTTAATTTATTTTAAATTTCATTTTTTAAATTATTTCTTCGTTATTTATGAAATAGATAACATATGGAAAATAGAGAATATGTAAATACAAGATATGCTTTGGGAAACCCTTCTAGGAAAAAACCTAGTTGGAAGGTGAGGCTACTATACTTTCTTTTACCTAGAATGGAAATTATGCAAGCACAATGGATAAGGAACTCTTTATGGAGTTTCCTAATAATTTTGGTCCATGGGTTGTTGTAGAACACAAAGCCCCATTGTTATTCTCTCTCCCTTTCCACACTCAACTACTCTTCTATATTATGGAACAAAATGTAAGAAAATAGAGTGGAACCCCTTTTCCTCCTAGTGACATGATTATAACAAGCCTAACAGAAAACTAGGGGTTAAAATTTACCTATTCAACCTTGAAAAATAGTTACAACTTGACCATTCTAGAGTATTATTCATATTCCCCGCATGGCTAGTCCATTTTCCATGCATAACAAGGGCTAAAATGGCATCCTCTCGAATTATAGTGGCCAATAATAATATATCAACTTATCGGAGGCATAAATTTTGCATGCAAACTCTGATTGACACATTTTTTGTACTATTGGAAATTTAATCCAATTTATAACAACATCATGGGGTCCTTATTCTTAAGTGAGAAATATTTACCCCAAATATGTCACTTAAGACCTCAAACTAGCACCAAAAGGTTTCAAACCCTTATTCACAATCTGGATCCTGTCTAAAAGCATCAATATGGATGAAAACTTATATAGTGATTCAAATTGGCCCAGGGTCCCTAAGTAGTGTAATATAAGGTTTACTATAAGTGAAAATTATATTAATGATGTGAAGGTAGATATAGTAAAACTTGATGTGTGTGGAGTATGCTTGGAGAGACATACACATACTTGAAAGATGCAATTTTCATCAAGAGAGGAAACTCATAATGTTTTATCAAGGATAGCAAGTCCTTCATAATCAATGCACACAAAGGTATGTCCAATATCTCTCTAGTAAGTGCTACAGCTAGGAAACTAATTTTCTCAAGTAGGAATTTTGGATTGTTCTTCTTGAGATAAAATAAGTAATGAGATGAAATAGTAAATTTCAAGGAATCTTTAGAGAAATGTAATAAAGGATAAAAGCACTATGTGGAGGATATTTTGTAAGTAGAGTTAATTGTTCCAAGAGCTTAAAGTGGTACGACATGGGAATAAAATGGATCTTAATATACAATTGTTAATAGAATTCCCATTTATAGACATAGGAATCTTCAAACAGACAATATTTGAAGCAAATGGAGTGAAGAAACAAATGTAGTAGCTATTGGAGCAAGGAGTAATTTGACCAAAATGTTTTACTTTGCAAGTCACTTATCATCATAATACCCAATAAGAATGGATCTTGGAGAATGTGTAGAAACTATAGATCTCTTAATAATATAACCCTCAATAATCAATACCTTATTCGTAGTATCTAAGACTTATATATTAGTTTTAGAATTCCAAGAACTCACCAAGTTGGATCAAAAATATAAATACCACTATGTACAAGTGAGATAAGAAGGCTCCTAGAAGACCATATTCAATTGTATTAGGAAAGTCAATATCAATGATTGATATTTCCTTTTGGTTAATGTAATGCATCAATTACATTTATATGTTTGATGAATGAAATAAATGTCCCTTTCTAGATTTATTTTCAATCATATAACATGATATATAAACATTTAAATCTACCTAGGAAGAAAGTATAATGCATCTCATGAAGGTCTTAGAGACCTAAAATACTAATCAACCATTGGATAAACTTAAGAAATGTGAATTGGAGCATGTGATTAGTGGAGGTGAAATCAAGATTGATCATCTAAAGATGTTGGCCATCATTAAGTGGGAAACTCATGTGAAATTCACTAAAGTTAGGAGTTTTTTGGTAGCAACACGATATGTTTCAAAGTTTATAGCATCCTTTTCACCTATGGCCACACTACTCAATGCCATAATAGCCAATAATAAGAGTTTCTAGTGAGGTAATAATTAGCAAAAGCATTTTGCATAACTAAAATGAAATAGCACTAGTTCTCACATTTCCCAATTTGTAGAGGCCCTTCAAAGTAAGCACATGCAAGTGGATATGCCATGGGAGTGGTATTGATCCAAAAAGTAAGTCCAATTTTCTATAAATATAAAATGTTTCGTGGAGGATTATGGAAATACCATACATATGATAAGTAACTCTATGTTATCATTCATGCTATTAATATAAGGAAGAATTATCTAATGGTCAAGAAAACTATCGTCCACACTGGTCACCAACCGCTATAATATTTTCAACACTAGAGTAAGCTTCAACAATCAAGACACTACAACTAGATGATATATTTACAACATTTCTATCATATCATCAAGTATATGGAAGGTAGTACTAATAAACTGGTTGAGTTGTTTTCAAGGAATGCACAACCAAAATTATAGCTTTAGGTATTGTGATGCATAATGGATTCCTTCACACATGATTCATACAAAGAGTAATACGTAGAATATAATGAATTCAAGGAGTTATTTCAATATATAAGATGCCAAGTTTATCTAGAATAACATGATAACAAGGCTGACAACCATGTCTATGACTAATTATTGTTGGGAGGTGTTTTAGGCCCTTGTAAAAGCCATCATACATTAAGACATTAGACATTAACATAAAATGAACCTAATGAATAATTAGTTGAATCAAGTACAATAGCTCCAACCATCAACCTATTTTATAGGTACTCATGAGGAAGGAATAATAATTTGGTTGGTTAACCTTCCCACAAAATATATCTCTTCTTGAGTATGGATTCTTGATGAACTTTCTCTAATGTAGTATTCTCTTGAATGTATGCATTTACATATGGGATTGTTGTTGATGCTATAGAATTTGGGACTTTAACAATAATGGATGGGTAAGGTTTGAACCTACAAAAGAAGGATGTTTGTTGACTACTCATGGATGTTACCTAGTTAAGAAACTATACGTTGATTTCTTGTGGATGTTGTTAAACATAAACATACACAAGTAATGAGAATTATCAGATGAAGAATGTATACAAGTTAGGATCTGTTGAACGATTAAATAATAAGGCCAAATAGATTTTAAAATAATAAGGATGTTAAGAGTAGTGCCATTATCTAACTACAATACCTATTCTATACAAGTTCACTTACAAAGATCATATGGGATCACCTAAATGCATTGAAGGCCATTTAAAGGCCTTGACAACTATTTTTAGCTTCTATAAAGTAGTGCTTATTGTTGATCTAATACTCACAAATGGAGTTGTTGTTGTGGTAATTATAGTCTCAACCAATTAAATTTTGTATCCTTCATCTCCTTCTCACTCAGTGGTAATATATTAAAGACCATGGATTTTGATGAAGGATTTTCAAATTCATGGACGACAAAGCATCAAAATATCTCCCAATATGTAAAATTTGTCATGCTCGATAGTGGTTTTGAATCGAAGAACACATACCTTTATGGATTTTTCAATGTAGCTTTGAAGTTGTAATATGATTACACAGTGAGGATTGTGACCATGTTCTATTATTTTAATAACAAGGTATATCTTGGTCAACATGATGAGTTAGATTTCAAGTTTCTAGGAACATTGGTGATCGTAATGATGACGAAGGTAGTGGAAATGATATTAACTCAAGTGAAACCCAATTGAATTTAATGGTAATTGTTGCTAAAGGAGGAGGTCCTTTCCTTGATTTTATTTACATATGATGGGGTTTAAATCAAGCCCATGGTCATCAAGAAAAATAAGTTTGTTGGGGGTGTTGTAGTATGTTTCATCCACTATTTTGTAGTTTTGGTTAAGGAACTAAATTTGGTA
>Ga0115851_100204_pt1 | contig 22488 bp, 15 predicted proteins | sample InSIn2gowninarea_FD_83865 | JGI IMG/M metagenome (GOLD analysis project Ga0115851, IMG submission 83865)
TAAAAAGGTAATAGCTAATAGCATTATTTCAATTGAAATAAGCATTAATATTATATTTTTTCTATTTAAAACAAAACCGAAAATTCCTATTAAAAATAAGATTAATGATAAGTTCATATTTTTTATATATTTAAATATAATAGTCATGAGAAGTAATCCACCGAACCTTTAATCTAAATTTAGCGAAAAAAATAAGCAAACAAATAAGATTAAAAAAAGCTGCACAAAGATAAACCAATAGAGAAAATTTAAGATAACACTAAATCTAATCATCCCCTCCAAAATAGTCCATAGGTTGATCGTCAAGATTAGCATAATCATCCAATAATGAGCCTTTATCTTTAGATTCATCTTGAGAAGATTTATCTTTTGATTCAGGTAATGCATCTTCTGAAGCATTACTTTTATCTTTAGATTCATCTTGAGAAGATTTATCTTTTGATTCAGGTAATGCATCTTCTGAAGCATTACTTTTATCTTTAGGTTCATCTTGAGAAGATTTATCTTTTGATTCAGGTGCTTTTTCTGAGGATGAAGAAATACTTGAATCATATGATTCAGGAGGTGAGTCATAATATTTACCGTGTTTGCTATAGTTAAAACCTATCTCAAGAGCTTCTAATTGATCAATAATTAGTTTATCATTATCACGAATAATATCATTTAAATATTCATTTGTCTTTTCTACTTCTATTTGTTTACTATGTTCAGTAAAAGTTCTTGAATCTTTGACTGCCTCTTTTGAATCATTTAGGTCATCTTTGACTTCGTTGATAAATGAATTACCAGCAGCTATAATAGCTGCTCTTTCCTCTGCTTTTTTTTCTAAAGCTTTATCTTCAGACATTTCATTAAATTCAGCTTCTAAATCATCTGCATATTTTTTAGTATTAGATCTTTTTTCATCTACATTGCTTTGACTTAAGTAAGTTTGACGTTTAATCTCGACTTCTTTTTTCTTTTCCTCTACAAATTCTAAAGTAGAATTTGTTTCACTAAATTTAGATTTAGATACTTCTTCTTTATGAGGAAATAAAATTTTACTACATGTAGTAAAATCTCTAGAATAAGAGGATAACAAATGAATAATTTGAGTTTTAAATTTACTTCTCATAAGATTTGACATTAAATATACTTGTTATATATAACATATATGGATTTTTTGCTGCTTTAATAAGTTTAATTTTTTATCCTTATCTTCTCATGCATACCTCTCTTTCGAAAGAGGGATCAAATATATAAAAATATAATATTTGGTATGTGCTTTTTATTCGAAAATTTTTTATAAAAATAAAGAAAAATTACTTATTATAATTTATATTATATAAAAATATGAAAAAAAAATTTTTTTTACTAGGCTTTAATTAAAAGATTGGCCAAATCCTTAAAGCTTCTCCGTGCTACAAAAAAGTAAAAGTAGCTTTCCCGAATATCCGAGTCTTCACACTGGTTAGGGGATAGGTACATAACCCTTGTGTACCTGTTAACTAGTACACTAGTCTTATAAAATAAACCTAATAACTATAAACCCTATTGTAAGTAAATAAATATATATAATCAAATATGTACTTTAATCTAAAGGTTGTTGCTTGAAATATTGATTTAAATGTTGTTTAAACACATATTGAAAATGTCCTTTATATGATAAAATGCTTTTATTATATTTAATCTCTTTGATATTTTCCATAGATTGACCTATATTTACTACCGAATCTTCAATATATTCATCACATTTATCTATAATTTTTTTACATATTTTAATACCTTCTAATTCATAAACATCAATATCTTCAACTCTTGATGAATATGTGGAATATAAAAGACCAGCGGGTATATCATTTAAGGAAAAAAATGTAGTACCTATATATATATAACAGTACCTATAGTTCACACTAGTGTTCTTGGAGCTCTATTAAGTAAATTACTATAAATATTATGTCAAGTATGGGCTAGTCTTACAAATCTAACTGCATCACCTAAAATTTTAACTCCTCTGGCTATTGTTTTACTTTCAGCTATTATTACAAATGCTAGTGTTAATAATATAGGAACAGTAACTATTAATATACCAATAATAAAAAATATTGTAGGTATAAGTAACATTATATGTAATATATATTTAGAATTAAATTCCCACTATATCGTAGTTAGATAAAAACCGATTTGTAACACCACATATATCTATATGGTAGAATTTCTCTTTTTATTTAATAAAAAATAAAAATAAAATTTAGAGGTAAGATAGTAAACAGGTATAATAAAAGACTATAATAAAATTATTATTACACAGGATCTTATATTTTTTGTGATTGAAATTCAATAGAAATAGAAATAAAAAGAATTATTATTCGATATCATCCTTGTAACTAGGCATTTCTGATGGTAGTTGGTCTAGAAGTTCACCCGGAGTATTACCACTTGAAGAACTTTTCTCAACTTTAGTTGAAGATAAATTTTCTTCATTTAAAGTTTTCTTAGCTTCATCTAATTCTTCTTCCTTCTCTTTTAAAGATTCTTCCATAGCTTACTTAAGTTCAGGTAAATCAGCTATATCTGGAACACGACCTTCAAAAAATTCTTGAACAATAGGATTTTTTCTTATATCAATTAAGTGACTATTTTTTTTTCTTTTTCAGAGGCAGGTAGTTTATTATCTTACTTAAGAGCTTTATTTACATTTTCAATATCTTTTTTAAGTTCCATTATCTCCTTTTCTATTTCAAAACTTTTCTCCCCTCCCTTATCATTAGAGGAATTAACATAAACTATGCATTTCTTAAGATCCTCAATAATAAATGGATATGAAGAGAAATAATCATACTACGTCAACAAAATGTCAATATAGTATTCCCGATTCTAAACCTAAATGGTGATTTTCAGTTAAGTGATAAGCTAATAAACGTCAAAATCCTACTGCTAAAAACGCAGTACCAATCATCACATGTAACCCGTGGAAACCTGTACCAAAGTAAAAGCAAGATCCAAATGCTCCATCTGAAATAGTGAAAGATGAAACTGAATATTCTATTCCCTGAAAAGCAGTAAATATTATAGCTAAAACAATGGTAAATACTAAACCATATAGAGCTCCACTTCTATTTCCCTGTATTAAACAGTGATGACTGTAAGTTACAGTTACACCAGATGATAATAATATTACTGTGTTTAGTAAAGGTAATTCAAAAGGATTAATTGCCTCAATACCCATAGGAGGTCACATAGCACCTAATTCAACAGTAGGTGATAAAGCACTATGGAAAAATGCTCAAAAAATGGCTAGAAAAAATAAAGCTTCAGATACTATAAATAAAGCTACACCCATATTTAAACCTCTTTGTACCGCTAAAGTGTGATTACCTAAATAAGTAGCTTCTGAAATTATATCACGAAACCATAATGACATAGAACCAACTACAGTGATGATCGATAAAAATAAACAGTATACTTCACTAACAAAACCATGAAATGTTAACACAGCTGAAGTAGTAAGAGTTAGTAAACTAATACTAGTATATAATGGTCAAGGAGAAGGGGAGACTAAATGAAAAGGATGAGCCTGAAAATTACTTCTATTTAAATTTGACATTAAAATAATCTCTTTTATCTACATGCGTAATATTTTTTTTATTGTGATAATGATAGAATCATCCTTATGATTATGATCCCATCAAGATTATAATTTGGATATATTTTTCTTTGATGTATTTTATATTAATAATAATATTAATCTATAATATAGCCCTCTGGGCTAGAAACGTGATAAACTCGAATTATTATCCTAATAATTTATTTTTATAAATATAACAATATTAATTTTTTGTAGTCGAAAGGGCTAGCCAGGAGAGAAACTCGAATTCTCATTCTTAATGCATGAAATTAACGTTCTACCAATTGAACTATCCTGGCTTAATTTTTTTATGATAAACAAATTAAAAATTATTAGGGAGGATACCCTGAATTGAACAGGGAACTTACTGTGCCACATACAGTTGTTCTACCTATTGAACTATATCCACCTATAAAATAGTAGTATATATATATTTATGTTGGAGTGATTCGAACACTCAATAGTAAATACCAAAAATTTATGACTTACCGATTAGTCTACAACATATGTTATATTATTGTGTGTATTAAAATAAAAGATATTATAGATTAATATTTGTACTACCCTTTATATTGTGTGTATTAAAATTATTATATCTTATGTGTATAAAAATAAAAAATATATTTATATATATATTATAATAATTCTAACAATATAGAAGAAATATAAACTCAATTAAACAATAAAATTTATTTGTATATAAGAAAAAAAATTACTACTATATATATACTACAAAATTAAGAATTAAATTGATATATAAACCTTTTTTATATACATCAATACGTCAACAAGGTTTGCAACAAATTATCTAATTTTATAGGCCATAGGTTTGTATATATCATATTAAAATATAAGTTAAAATAAGACAGATAATTAAACTTTATATACTTATATTATCTTCTATAACCTTTATATTTAACAATCTATGCTCTAGAGATTATGGGTAGTAAGACTTGAACTTACACGCAATTAAAAATACATCTCGTCCTAAGCGAGACCTGACTACCAAATTCCAGCATACCCATTAATTTTACATTCGCTTTCCTCTATCCTTACCTACCCTTAAGGGATATAAAAAGTGTAAGTTTTTATATTATATATATGCCAATCCCTTAAGGGATAAATACAATATAATGCTCGAGATAAGATTTGAACTTATAGCCTAAACATCTTCAGAGTTCCGCTCTACCAGGTTGAGCTTCTCGAGCTTATGTCTATGAATACTAGTTTTATAAAATAAAAATAAATTGGAGATATTAGGTCTCGATCCTAAAATAACGATATGCAAAATCGCAGTTTTACCAATTAAACTATATCCCCTATTTTTTATTTGTCTTTCTTAAAAAAGAAGATATAAGAGCCATTATGTTAATGGTGTTAAATTAACCCAACCGGGGTTCGAACCCAGGAATGTAACGGTGAAAGCGTTATGTCTTAACCACTTGACTATTGGGTCCTTGCCTCCAGTATAAGCATAAATTTTTATTCCCTAAAGAGATAAAGGATTATAAAAATGTTTTATTATATTTAGGTAATATGAAAAATTGCTATAAATACTTATAAATATGGCAGTTATATATGTATCCGAAAAACGACTTGAACGTTTACGATATTATATCAATAAATCTTAAGTTTATCCTGTCTACCAATTCCAGCACTCGGATCAATATATATAATTACATATAATAAGGCCAGAATGAATCGAACACTCATCTGAGCTATCATGAGCAGCTTGCTTTACCAATTAAGCTATAGCCTTAATAAGTTTAAAACAATAGTGCGGACAGAGGATTTGCACCTCTATATACTGGACATGAGCCAGTTATGTTGCTTATTACATCAATCCGCATCTATATATATATGAGATATATATATCATTTGTTTTTTTTTTATAATGATAAAAAACAAATGGAATAAAGCCCAGTAAGGGGTTTGCACCCTTAGTCTTCCGATTACAAAACGGATGCATTACTAATTATGCTAACCGGGCTTAATAAATAATATTTGTGATAAGTATGTTATTTAGTTTATAATAAAATTAGTAACTTTATACCTAAAGAAATTAAAATCATTCCAGCTAAAGCCTATCAAATGGCTTTTATTAAAAAAAATAAATTTATAATAAAAGTAACATTTTCGTAGTGTTATACTACATATATTTAAGAGTATTTTAAGGTAAGTTTCGTGCCTAGATGCATTCAGCACTTCTCTTTAACAAGCATAGCTTTCCTGCCGTGCCTATGTTATGTATATTTACTTGAGTAAAGTAATACCCTTACTTTTTTTCAACATTCCCATAAGGGGAGATGATGACTAATATTAAGCCCATAAACAACAGGTAAACCAGAGGCTTCCATACCCAACTCCTTTCGTACGAAGGGGCTATCCTTATTTTACTCTATTTCGATCTAGAAGATAGAAACCATACTGTCTCACGACGTATTTAACCCAGCTCGTGTAGCTCTTTAATCGACGAACAGTCGAACCCTTCATGATTCCTGCATTCATGTGGATGAGCTAAGCCGACATCGAGGTGCCAAACTGCGCACTCAATTTGTACTCTCTGGCGCAATCAGCCTGTTATCCCCAGCGTAGCTTTTTCAATAAGACAAGACCTTTCCTTTCTGCGTCTTGCGATCTTTATGCCCCGCATTACGCGACTGAAAGACGTGTAAGTCAAACAGTAAAGCAAGATTAAGCCATTAAACTTTTATAGTAAAAATAAAGATCATTTTATTAATATCATACTAATAAAACAACTAAAAACACTACTAACATTTATTATTCATCTTTTATTAAATAATATTTTATTTACATCTATTTCCCATATAGTTAAAATCTTACTTAATATAAATATTATAAATCTAACTCAATAGAAAATGAAATGAAATGAATTAGTTTTTCAATATATTGAAAAACCAATAACAAACTAAAAATAAAAAACATCTCTTCTCTTATGTGAACAAGATAACCTTGTTTTCTTTTTTGAAAAAAAACAAGCCGTTATATATTTGTTTAATACTTTACAAAAATTAACTTTGGATATACCCAGGTACTTTTTGTGGGATCTGTGCCCCGCATAAACCGTCTCCTAATAGTAGTCTCCTTTACCTTTTGGATAATTATAGTAGACTTTTACTTTCTACTGGTATGATAAACTAAGTAAAGGTGTTTCAATTTTATCTTATCAATTACCTTATACACTACAACCTGCTATATCATACCTGACCATTAGTAACAGTAAAGCTGCATGGGGTCTTCTCGTCTATCTAGATCTAGGCAGCATCTTCACTGCCAATTCAATTTCACTGAGCCAATCATTGAGACAGCTGTTGTATCGTTATGTCATTCATGCAAAGACATCATTTAAATGCCAAGGTATTCCGCTACCTTAGGACCCTTATAGGTAAGGCCGCTATTAACCGGGGGTTCCTTCAAAACCTAGCCTATTTTAGTCAACTAAGTAAATCCGTTAACCAGCCGGCATCGAGCAGAGCTCACACTCAATACTTTGATTTATCATCTTACGCAAAGTGCTGTGTTTTAATTAAACAGTCGTACAACACCATTATATGTTCCCTATTCTTTATCTGATATTAATCAGGAAGAACGGTACTCTTTCTACACAAAGGTACAGAGTCAATTTGCCGAGTTCCTTAATGATTGTTAGCTCAAACGCCTTCGTATTCTCTACTAGCTTACTGGGGTTAGTTTCTAGGTACGGTTTACACCATGTGGTGTTTTTCCAGAACACTTAATACTCTATGACTAAAAGAGCACAATGTATCATGTCTCATCTGTTTTAGTTTATTTCCACTATACATAGAACTTACTTTCAGTCTTAAGGTTGTAACACTAATGGAAGAATTACTCATCGTTTAATCCTTTAGGACAGGTCTGTAAACTTAGAGGCCGTTACTTTTAATCAACACCATAAGCTTTAGGCGAGGGGTTACCCTTTTTCGCTACTCATGTCAGCATTATCACTTGGGTTATCTGGTTAATAATAAGAATACTCTATGACTAAAAGTATTCTTTCCACTCTCTTGCTTATTAACCACTTAGAGAATTTTCTCTTTATTTTTTTTAATCTTAAAAAGATTAAAACAGATTTGCGCCCAACGTTCCGCTACCCCATAAATATAACAACTCTCCCTTATCCTTTATCCCTTGTTTATCTATTAACGGGAGGTGTAGTGAATGCTATGCTATCAAATATTTATTAATATTTATGGACAAGGTTTCGGTATATTGTTTAGATCCGTTATATCTTCGGCGCTTTTAACTTAAAAATTAACTTTTTTAATTTATTAAACCAGTGCTCTGTTACGAGGTCTTCAAAAAATGGCCGCTTCTAAGCCTATTTCCTGGTTGTATTTGAAAAAAACTTCCTTAATTTCACTTAACAATAATTTTGGAACCTTAAACTCTTGTTCTGGGCTGTTTCCCTTTTGACATACAACCTTATCGTACTATGTCTGATTATTCAACATTCATCATTGCCCTTCCGAGAGCAAATACTCACCGATAAAATCTTCACGATCCCCCGATGTGTACAAAAATTTAACCTTTTTGTCTGAGATCACAGTTCTGTACCTGCTATGATGTTATTTGAATTACCTACTTATATAGGTTTCGCGGAAAACCAGCTATCCTAGTCAGTTTTGTCTTTCACTAACTTACCATAATTCTTCGGATATCTTTACAACGATAACCCGTTCGGACTTTTATAATCCTGATCATGGTAAGATCACTAGGCTTCGGGTCTAATTTTAGATACTACTTCATTATTTCATAATCGGTTTATCTAGGCATTTCTGCTCGCATCTAATATTAACTTGCTGACCCATTATACAAAAGGTACGCTCTTATTATTTATTTAAACTTTACTTGAGCTGCTTATAAAACTACTTTTTCAAAACTTCCCTTTCGGTACTATCACTATCGCTTATATATCATATTTAGCCTTAGAGGAAGGTTCCCCTATATTCAAACAGATTAATAATCCATTTTACTTATTTTATAGGCATATCCACTTTCATTCACACTAATTGTAGAATCTCGTTTGATTTCTTTTCCTGAAGTTATTAAGATATTTCAATTCACTTCGTTTATTCACAGAATTTCTCTAAGAGTATATCGAGCCCGACCACCCCCCACCCCGGAAGATGGGGGGGCTAGAGGGAGAGCTCAGAACTCAATCTCTTTGATATATAGCTATTTATCCAAAATAGTTTCTTTATATACTTTCCATTATATCAACATGTATTAATAATGAAATAATACATTACATATCCATATTATAAATAAAAAATGAAATTTCTTTATCGGGTCATTATGATTCGAACATAACTATTCCTCAACCCAAATGAGGCGCCTAACCAACCTGGCTCTAACCCGTAACCCATAAGGGATCCCTTATGGGAATATAATTTATATATATAATAATTACAGAGAATATCCGATTCGAACGGATGTGGTGTTTTAAACCAAATAAGTTTCAAGCTTACCGCTATAGACCACTCAGCCAATTCTCTTTTTTTTTTATTATTTAAATTTTTTTAAGTTTTTTTCTCTTCGATTTTACAAATCCAAATTGAAGGGAAATTGGGGGATTATTTATAATAACGAACATAATTTTCTAAATCTTATTTACTATAACCCATATTTTCTAACACTGGTATAAATTGTTCAGTTACTTTTAATAAGGCATTACCTGAATTTTTTAAATACCTTATATAATTTTATAATATATCTAGAATAAATTTACAAAAGAATAGTTTGTAAAAAGAAGAATAATCCCTTATTCATAATTTGTATGAATATATGATACTTTCTATATTAGTATATAATGGCGTTGAAGTAAAAAAGTCCCTAATTGAAAAGGAGAATTTATAACACCGCTTGGTTTAACTCACTGATTAATGCAGGATGGTTCTAGACAAGTTAATCAAGGTGTTTACCTTGCAACCCACAGTTTTACATTTAAGATTGTAAATTTTTAAGTAATATTCTTAAAGAAAAGTATAATCTTAAATGTACTGTGGTAAAAACAGGACATGCTGGTCAATGAATAATAAAGGACAGAAATAAAAATGCAAAAACTAATATAGAAATTATTGATTTATTTTGTCTTGTATTAACGGCATTTGATAATAAAATTCAAATTTTAAAAATAAACATGTGATTCCTCGACGACTTGAACGTCGAACATACTCTTATCAAAAGTACACTTTACCTATTAAGCTAAGGAACCTATATATATTATATATATATTATATATGTATATATAATATATATATAATTAGGTTTTGTAAAGGGCTAAGAACAGCAACGGTTATAAGCGAAAATTTGATAAAGACTTTTTTTTTAGGGCGAAATATAGTATGAAGGTGCAACCTCTTTTATATATATGCCGTTAAATTTATTATTGTTCTCTATATATCTTCTTATTGTAGTACACCATATCCAGCCCGCTCCCAACCTTGGGTAGTGTAATTACAACACTAGGGAAGTATACTAATACCTATCTAAAGCAATTTAATCAGGAAATAGGCTTACTACCTTTTGTATCTTCCTGCATAAATAATCCTAATATAGGAGCCAAACGTCAGATTCGCACTTACTATCTTGTTAATTAAACAGCACATTTCTCTTCTACTAATCGGGCTTTAACATACATATTGACTTTAAAGGAGCCAATGTTAAATAACATTTTTAGGTTAAAAAACGCACTATGCCAGTTAAGTTAAATAACCTAAAATTATTTATTTTTATTATACCTCGTTATGACTTATCCCTTGTCCCTTGTTTTACCTAAGTGAAATTAAAAAAAAGGAGGTAATATCTCCCTTAAGGGAGAAAAATCAGAAAAATGATATAAGAATTATATACACAAGAGCACCCAGACTTGAACTGGAAATTTGAAGTTTGAAGCTTCCTATTTTACCAATTAAACTATACTCTTTATACACCACAGTTGCTATTATATATTTACCTCTAGAAGGGGAAGGGGGAAGGGACATGGGGAAGAGATAAGGGATATATGTGCATAAAGTGTTATGCATAATTTACATACAAGAGCATTCAGACTTGAACTGATAATTTGAAGTTTGGAATTTCCCGTTTTACCAATTAAACTATACTCTTTATATCCCTTAACACTTAAGGGTGAGGGTGAGAAAGGGGATACAAAAAAGACCCTTATATATATTCGGAAAAGAGATGATTCGAACATCCAGGTGTAAAAACACAATATTTAGCAAATATCTCGCCTTACCCATAGCAACTTTTCCTTGTAACATATAACATTATAAACTTTTACCTATAATACACTATTCTTAAATTCGAGTTAGACCGGCCTCGATCCGGCATCTTCTTCCTCGACAAGGAAGCCCTTTACCAATTAAGTTACTAACTCTATGTGTATTATTATAAATATACGGCCAACCGAATTCGAATCGGTACACATCGTTTGGAAGACGAATGGTCTACCATTAACCTATAGCCGTTAAGACCTACAGGATTTGAACCCGCATTAGAGTGATTAAAAGTCACATGCTTTACCATTAAGCTAAGATCTCTATATATAATAAGTAATAAAATTAATATTTTTAATTACATTATACACTTAAGAAATAAGTGATTCGAACACTTAACCTGCCGTGTGTAAAACGGATGCTCTACCAATTGAGCTAATTCCTTTTTTTATTAATAAAAGAAAAATGATTTAACTTTTTTGTTTTATTGTTATAACTATTGCACCTACCATCGCTAATAATAATATTATTGATGTTATTATAAGTCATATAGAATAACTAGTGTACATTATGTTACCTATACTAGTTATATGAGAAGTTTCTGCTAAGCTTCCGTCTCATGTTTTAGATGTTACAAATGCTATTACTCCGCTATCTTCATCTTTTTTTTTCATGAAAAAAAAAGATGAAAATTTAAAAAATTTATTTAAATAGTCACTATAGTTATTATTATATCAAAGATCATTTAAAGAATTATTTAAATTAACAGTATAACTATTAAATGCTGCAACACTATATGGTAATATTTGATATACAGGATAATTAAAAGAAATCCCTAATAATATAGCTAATGGTATACTATTACTAGTATCACTTAACAATTCAGATATTCTAACATTTATTAACATTAGAATAAATAGAAATAAGATAGATACAGCTCCTACATACACTAATAAATAGGATAAACCAATAAAGTTTATCCCTAGCATTATTAAATAACCTGATATACTTAAAAACAAACCTATTAGAAATAAAACAGAAACAATAGGGTTTTTACTAATAATAACGAAAATTCCGCATAGTATTGAAGCTAGAGAAAGAAAATCCAAGAGTTCAGATCAGTAACCATTGGTAAAAGTTTCATTTAAAAGAAATAAACTAGACATATAAAATATAAAAAATATATATCTCATTTTTCTTATTCTTAAAAAAATGATAAAGAAAAGATTATAGCTATGTATATGATAGAGAATGTAATATATAAATTAAAATCTGTATTTCTTTTTAATTCTCTTTTTCAAATAGAGCATTCTCCTTTTTAGCTTATAATATTTTATTTCCCCTTAGGGAGGGGATATTCTTATAGCCGCCCTATCTCTCTCTCTCTAAATTTCACCTAAAAAAATACATACAGTATTTCAAAGAATAATAAATAAAGGGAAACAGCAATGTAAAGATAAAAGTAATAACTTTGCTAAATAAAACAACCAATAATATATAATAAAAAACAATAATAAAATATAAAGATCATTTAATGATAGGTTTTTCAAATGAATAAAAACTATTTTTTTTTAGGGTTAATAAAATAAAAATTAAATTAGACATGTATAATTATAATAAATATCTCGTTTTACTTATTCATACAAAAAATTGATAAAGAAAAGACTATATATATGAAAATAATAGAGAATCTAATATGATATTAATATGTAATATCTCAATTTGCTTAATCTTAGAAAAATTGGTATAAAAATTATATATAAGTAAAACGCGTACAAGATTCGAACTTGCAACTATTGTGTCCGTAGCACAACACTATACCATTTAGTTAACGCGCTTATAAGGGATCCCTTCTGATAATAAATTTTATAAATCTAATTATAATACTTTTTAACAATTTAAATTAACCATGTAAAAGCCTCTAAGATGAATCGAACATCTATCAAAATATTAACAGTATTCCGCTCTACCGTTGAGCTATAAAGGCTATAATATATTTTTTGGATAATTTTTTATTACATAAGAAAAAACATATAATTATAGGAAGAAAAGGAATTGAACCTTTGACAGCTTTAGCTATTGAGTTTACAGCTCAACCCGTCATACCAACAAACGGGACCTTCCTATATATTTTTTTCTCCCTTAAGGGTGAGGGGAGAATGGGGGGGTATTGTTAATATTCATAAATCCCGTGCAACTTCCACTACACGAACCATATTTCGACTTAACACTAATTAGTGTCACGCATACGAAGATTACTTGAAAACATATTTAAGCCTAATTACTTAAATTATAAGTTAACAATCACCAAACTTATTGCGCATACTCCTTTCAGCGCCTGACGAGTGGTTAGTACCCATCTGAGATTAAATTCACCGTGACATGGTGATTCACGATTACTAGTAATTCCTTTTTCATGTAGTCGAGTTTCAGACTACAATAAATGTTATTTCCTATTTTAGGGGGTTAGCTCAAATTCACATTTTTGCATCCCTTTGTAAAGGCATATGTGGCACGTCTATAGCCCACAATATTCAGGCCATGATGACTTGTCTTAGTCCCTTTTATCTTATCCAATATAGCGGAGAACTACTTTATTTTTATGGATAGATTTTATAAATAAAGTAAGGGTTTACGTTAATTTAATGGATCTAACCAAATCTCACGACATTAACTGAAGACAGCCGTGCAACGCATGTATATAATTAAATATAATTATTATTCAAATTGTGGTAAGGTTTTTCGTGGATCATCGAATTAAATAACATACTTCACTACTGGTTTCAGAAACGGTCTAATGATTTCAGTTCCTGCGTTGCCACATTACTCTTGAGGTGGAATGCTTACACTTTCATTTATAGACTAATTACATACTAATCTATGGCATTCATCATTGTCTGCCTGGACTACCGGGGTATCTAATCCTATTCGCTCCCCAAGCCTTCGTCCCTCAACGTCAGTTTTCGCATAGAGGGCTGCTTTCGCCGTTATCGGTGCCTATTACTATCAAAGAATTTTATCTCTACACTAACAGTACTAATATATACCTCTCACAACTAAACTCTAGTAAAATCTGTACCCTTTAGGGGCTAAATTTACCGTCTAGGTACCCTTTACACCTATTAAAGATGAATAACACTAGTCTTACTTGTCTTGCCGCGACTGCTGGCACAAGAATTGGTCAAGACTTATAGATAGAAAATTGTCATCATCATTATTCTATCTAGAACTTTATCCAACATAGTCGGTATACATTCTTCCAAGTTGCTGAAACTAATAGAGCTCCTTTTGATCTTGCGGAAGCTGAATCAGAGCTGGTTAGTGGTTTTATGACAGAACATGCTGCAGTTATTTTTGTATTCTTTTTTTTAGCTGAGTATGCAAGTATAGTACTTATATGTATATTAACTAGTATTTTGTTCCTTGGTGGTTATATATTTAATTTTATCCCATTATTTTCTTTAATTCAATATATTGATTTTGATTATTGACTATATTTAACAGAAAATGGTATTAATAATGGAACTTTTTTATCTAATCCTTTAATAGAAGGAATACTAGATGGTTTAAGTCTAGGACTTAAAGCTTGTATTATGATTTTTGTTTTTATATGAGCTAGAGCCTCTTTTCCTAGAATACGTTTTGACCAACTAATGTCATTTTGTTGAACTATATTATTACCACTAGTGATCGCTTTTATCATATTAGTTCCTTGTATTTTATATAGTTTTGATATAATACCTAGTAATATCTCTTTATTATAGTCTTTTACTATTCCTGTTTACCTCTCTTACCTCTCAATTTTATTTTGCATCTTTTCTTTCCCCTTAAGGAGAAAAAAAAGATGCAAAAAGATAAAGTTTACCATATAGATATATGTGGTGTTACAAATCGGTTTTTATCTAACTACGATATAGTGGGAATTTTTTTTCTAAATATATTTATATATAATGTTACTTTTACTTTTATTATTAATACCTATAATAGGTATATTTATTATATCAACATTTGATGAGCTTACAGATTTAAATATAAAACGAATTAAAGTTACTGCTTTAACTACATCTATAGTTAACTTATTTGTTTCTTTAATTATATTTATCTTATTTGATTTTAGTAGTAATCAATTTCAATTTGTTCAAGAATATCATGAAATAAGTTCTTTTGATTTTTATTTAGGTATTGATGGTTTATCTATATATTTTGTGCTATTAACAACTATAATAATGCCAATTTCTTTATTATCCAACTGAACTTCAATATCAGAAAATATAAGATCCTATGTAATAATAATTTTATTATTAGAAGCGTTATTATTAGCAGTTTTTTTAGTATTAGATATTTTATTATTTTATATCTTTTTTGAAAGTATTTTACCACCTTTATTTATACTAATAGGGTTATTTGGGTCAAGCAATAGAGTAAGAGCTAGTTTTTACCTATTTTTATATACATTATTAGGGTCTTTATTTTTATTATTATCTATTCTTACAATGTCTTCTATAATGGGAACTACAGATTTTGATGCATTATATAAAACTAACTTTAATTACTTTACTCAGTTATTTTTATTTTATGGTATTTTCATAGCTTTTGCTGTTAAAACACCAACTATTTTTTTAAACACTTGACTTTTAAAGGCTCATGTTGAATCTCCATTAGGAGGTAGTATTATTTTGGCTGCAATTGTACTTAAATTAAGCCTATATGGTATACTTAGATTAATTTTACCTTTATTACCTAAAGCTTCATTAGATTACACATACATAGTTTATCTTATAGGTGTTATCACAATTATATATGCAAGTTTTAGCACTTTAAGAACTATAGATATTAAAGAACTTATCGCTTACAGTTCTGTATCCCATGCAGCTGTTTATCTTTTAGGTGTGTTTAGTAACACAATTCAAGGAATAGAAGGTGGTATTACTCTAGGGTTAGCACACGGGTTTGTTTCTTCTGGTTTATTTATTTGTGCAGGAGGTATCCTATATGATAGATCTTCTTCTAGATTAATTACTTTTTATAGAGGTATAGCTCAAATAATGCCTTTATTTTCTATATTATTCTTTATATTGTCTTTAGGTAACTGTGGAGTTCCTCTTACTTTAAACTTTGTAGGTGAATTTATGTCTTTATACGGAGTATTTGAAAGATTACCTCTATTAGGTGTTTTTGCTAGTTCCTCTATAATATTTTCTGCAGCATATACTATATATATGTTTAATAGAATAGCATTTGCAGGATCATTTTCTAAATTTTTCTTAGTTAATATCCCTGATTTAAATAAACGAGAATTCTTTATTCTATTTACATTAGTTGTATTTACAGTTGCATTAGGTATATATCCTGCTCCTGTACTAGATGGTTTACATTACTCTGTGTCATCTTTAATATACTATGGTCCAGTCTTGTAATAAATATATTTTAAGTCTAGATATATACTAGTATCAATTATATTTATCGTTTTTATATCCACCCCTCTTCCCTTAAGGGATAAAAAAAAGATATAGGAAGGTCCCGTTTGTTGGTATGACGGGTTGAGCTGTAAACTCAATAGCTAAAGCTGTCAAAGGTTCAATTCCTTTTTTTCCTATAATTACATGTTTTTTTCTTATGTAATAAAGAATTATAACAAGACATAATAAAGAGGTTATTTGCTGTTATCATACATTAATGTTATTGTTAAAGCAAACTATCTTTATTTTAATACACACAATATAATTATATTTCTTTATTCTGCGCTAAATAAAATAAACAGCTTATTATTTTTAGGAAATGAATAAAAAAGCATAGTATTTTTAATTATTTTTTCTTTTTTTCTTTTTAGGGAAAAGGGATAAGCAATTTAGATGTTATAATGAATATAACATGTGTAATGATTATTAAAATACAAGTAATATTGTTTTTTCAAAGAATTAATAAATTAATTAATTAAGACAAAAACAAATTTAATCTAAGAAAGTTTGTCTATAAAAAATAGAGTATTAATGAGCCTTTTCTTTGAACCGCTCGTAGATATGTCTAAAAAAAAGAGAGAATTAATTAAAAAGTCCTCAATATCTTTATGAAGAGAAAGATGATTTTTATCTTCTAATGCTAAAGATATAGGAACACTATATTTGATTTTTGCTGCTTTTTCTGGACTAGTAGGTACTGCTTTTTCTGTACTTATTAGATTAGAATTATCAGGACCTGGTGTTCAATATATAGCAGATAATCAATTATACAACAGTATCATAACTGCACACGCTATCGTAATGATATTTTTTATGGTTATGCCAGCATTAATTGGTGGATTCGGTAATTTTCTATTACCATTATTAGTAGGGGGTCCTGACATGGCATTCCCTAGATTAAATAATATATCATTTTGATTACTACCACCTAGTTTAATATTATTCCTATTTGCTAGTGGAATAGAGAATGGTGCGGGTACAGGTTGAACTCTTTATCCACCATTATCAGGTATACAAAGTCATAGTGGGCCAAGTGTAGATTTAGCTATATTTGCTTTACACTTATCTGGTATAAGCTCCCTTCTTGGAGCTATGAACTTCATTACAACAATATTGAATATGAGAAGTCCTGGTATAAGATTACATAAATTAGCACTATTTGGTTGAGCAGTTATAATTACAGCTGTTTTACTTTTATTATCTTTACCTGTACTTGCCGGTGCTATAACAATGGTGCTAACGGATAGAAATTTTAATACATCATTCTTTGAACCAGCAGGAGGAGGAGATCCTATATTATACCAACATCTTTTCTGATTCTTTGGACATCCAGAAGTTTATATATTAATTATACCAGGTTTTGGTATAATAAGTACTACAATATCAGCTAGCTCTAATAAAAGCGTATTTGGATATCTTGGGATGGTATATGCCATGATGTCTATAGGAGTTTTAGGTTTTGTAGTTTGAAGTCACCACATGTATACAGTAGGACTTGACGTGGATACAAGAGCTTATTTTACTGCTGCTACTTTAATAATTGCAGTACCTACAGGAATTAAAATATTTTCATGATTAGCCACTTGTTATGGAGGTTCACTTCATTTAACACCTTCAATGCTATTTGCATTAGGTTTTGTATTTATGTTCACTATTGGAGGGTTAAGCGGAGTTGTTTTAGCTAACGCTTCACTTGATATTGCATTCCACGATACGTATTACGTTGTCGCTCATTTCCATTATGTTTTAAGTATGGGAGCAGTATTTGCATTATTTAGTGGATGATATTTCTGAATTCCTAAAATACTAGGATTAGATTATAATATGTTATTATCTAAAGTACATTTCTGAATTTTCTTTATAGGGGTAAATCTAACATTTTTCCCTCAACATTTCTTAGGTTTACAAGCAATGCCTCGTCGTATAAGTGATTATCCTGATGCTTTTGCAGGATGAAATTTAATAAGTAGTTATGGGTCTATTATATCTGTTGTGGCAACAGGATTGTTTTTATATGTGGTATATATTCAATTAGTTGAAGGTAAAGCCACATCAAGATATCCTTGGGCATATCCACAGTTCTTTAGCGATCTGTTACAAATAAGCTTAAACAGAGCTTATAATAGCCTAGAATGATGTTTAAACAGTCCACCTAAACCACATGCATTTGTAAGTTTACCTTTAATGTCTTGTACGAGCGGAACTTGTGATTCTTGTAAAGCTACAATTTAATAAGCAGCAAAAGTTGCTGCGGAACATAAAGCACAAAAAGCGGTTACATGTCCGGGACATCATTACACAGAATTTAAAGATAGTCTTATACAAGGTCAAGCATGTGATTGATGTAATAAAACCACAATTGATTCTTTTTATTTTTGTGATATATGCCAATCCATCTCTTGCGGGTGCGATCTGCATGGTACTTCACAAGCGATTCTGTTAATCGTAATTTTATATCGGGATCGTTACTTTCATTACCTTACTTTACTTTATAGTTTTTATAAAGTAAAAAATACTATGTATTAGTTTCTATTATAAAAAGTATGGCTAGAGTTATAATCACTATATTATATATAGGTATGACCTTAATAGAAAAATAAAAATTTATCTTTAAATTTAAAATGCTTAATCTTATAAATCTTTTTGAATCTTGTGATGCACCTAGAGCTTGAGGTGTCTATTTTCAAGATAGTGCTAGCCCACAAATGGAAGCACTAGTTGAATTACATGATAATATCATGTTTTATTTAGTAATAATATTATTTAGTGTAGGTTGAATAATACTTTCAATAATAAGAAATTATGTTAGTAGTAAATCTCCCATAAGTAATAAATACCTTAATCATGGAACTTTAATAGAGTTAATTTGAACTATAACTCCTGCATTAATTTTAATATTAATCGCTTTTCCCTCGTTTAAATTATTATATTTAATGGACGAAGTAACTGATCCATCACTGTCAGTATTAGTAGAAGGTCACCAATGGTACTGAAGTTACCAATATCCTGATTTCTTAGATCAAGATGAAGAATTTATAGAATTTGATTCATACTTAGTACCAGAATCTGATTTAGAAGATGGTGCATTAAGAATGTTAGAAGTAGATAACAGAGTTATACTTCCAGAATTAACACATGTCAGATTTATAGTTACTGCTGCTGATGTAATTCATTCTTTCTCTATTCCAGCTTTAGGTATTAAATGTGATGCATATCCAGGAAGATTAAACCAAGTTTCTGTTCTTATTAATAGAGAAGGAACATTTTATGGACAATGTTCAGAGATATGTGGTATTTTACATAGTTCTATGCCTATAGTAGTAGAATCTGTATCATTAGAAAAATACTTGTCTTGATTACAAGAACAATAATTTAAAATGCTTATAAATATAATTATGTTATAATAGTTTTTACTTCATTTTAATTTTTTTTCGCCTCCCTAAGGGGAAGGAAAAAAATTAAATAAAAAAATAATATCATGAGTAGTGTTTTGTTCCTGTATTTAAGCCAATTAATCGTATAAAATTATTAATTAAAGTATTATAGATGATATACGATGTAAGTTAAATCGGGTTTGTCTAGAGCCTAAATCGAGTATTGTGTTTATTGAAATAAAAAAATTTGTTTAATAATTTAAAATATAGTACATTATATAGTGCAACTTTACACAATGCTTTGGCACATGGAAGATTAAATGATAACGTTGCGGATACTAAAGTTGATGTGTATTTAATAGTATTTAGAGTAAAAAAAGATAATAATAGATTAGTATATAATCATGTATATTATCCTGATATATTTACTAACAGTTTGTTAGCTTTATGATACTAAGAAAACTACTACTAACGAGGTTAATGTTTCAATTACTTTTTTAATAGATTTGTTAAAAAAGATTTTTTTAAGTTTTTTAGTACTGTATTTAATAAAGGGGAGAACGAATTTTTACAACAATTAAGAATTCCTACAAATATGTATATTTTAAAAGATTGTCTCTTTGTTCTATGTGACATGAATGTCACATGAAATAATTTAAGAAATATGGGTTATATTGTTAATAAAGGTCCTAAAACTTGCAGGGATCAAGTAAATTCTAGGTGTAGTTTTTTAAATTGTGTGGATGAACAATATAGAACTTGTTTATATAATTTTCATCTAAATTTTGTTAATACAGGTATTATTTCCCCTGATTTATCTAGATCTAAGTTTCATTTAGAAATATACATATGAAGTTAGGTAATGTGAAAGATTAAATATCTAGATCTATGAACTTGAATTTTGATTATGTGTTTGATTAAAAATCTCTTCGTAATAGACAACAATTATTTCAAACTAATTATCGTTTAAAAGGTGATATTTTATAAAAAAATTTATAATGTAGGTTGTTGATAAGTTAAAAAACAAATTGAACTAGCTTTACGTACTAAAGAAAATATATATTATAAAAATAATCTAATTCAAACTAAGATTATATTTCACGAAAAGAGTTATGTATTCATAGAAAAAATTTGTAAAAGACGGGTGTCCCCTCACTTTAGGGTGAGGGACATTAGACAGTTTAAATGGAAAATTTTAAATAGTAACACTTAAACTATATTATGTGATACAAGTTGTTAAGTGTTATCTTTATAAAATAACATAGGGAAGTCCGGAGCTTTATATATAGATCTTTATCTTATTATTTTTACCCTTACCTCTTTAGGGACAAGGGGGAGAAAAAGGAATAGATAAAAAGGGTAAAAACCTTGGTCTTTAACAGAAATTAAAAGTCATATAACTTAATTTTTTAAATTAAATATATTAAGCATAATAAGACTGCGAACCGCAAAGCCTCTATTAAGCCTTATTTTAGATTAATAAACATAAACAGGAACCGGCTTAATTGTATCCCATTAACAAATCTGTTTTTCTTTTCTTAAGCTAATTTCATCCTATTTTGGCTTTTGTCCCCTATTCCTTCCTTAAAAAAAAATAAATACACATTCCGTTAGTTATTTTAACTTTAATATTAAAGATGTAGGTAATTATTATGATTTATTAACTTTATAAGATTTATTTAAGCGTATAAATTAGATTATAAATATAGAGTCTATGCCTCACCTTTTAGATTTGATGTATAGGAAATCTATATCAGAGTTAATAAAGACTATTCTTAAGGATTTTGATATGAGAACAGTATCTCACTTATGTGATAAGTAATAGTTTCATAGATAACTATATTACATTAACGAAAAAATCTGTTTTTATTACTAATGATATAATATTACTTTTTAACTATTTAAAAGATAAAAAATATGTTTAAACGAGGGATATAAAACATGAAAAAAGGGGCAGAATAATTCTATGAATAGCTTGTTATCTCATTGAGATTTAGATTTTAGGGAATCTATGTACGAACATTATATGTATCATCTAAATAAAGGTAATATAAATATAGATGTACCTAAAAAAAGGTTTTCTTTTAATAATATTCATCTGAATTTAGGAAAAGTCAGATGATAACTCTCCTGCAAATGTAATACCGCTATATGCTAATATAATATATATTAATATAAGCATATGTTTATCTAAAATAGGATATATTTTATATATTATAGTAAACAATAAAAAAAATATTATTATATTTTATAATAATGATGGTATATCTTATATCATTATTACAATAAAAAAATATTGAGTTTGATGATGGCTCTGATTGAACGCTGTCCAAATGCTTAACACATGCTAATCGTACGTCAATAATATCTTAGATAATGTCTTAGATAATGTTGAAGTGGTGTACAGGTGAGTAAATGATATTTTGGCTGCCTTAGAGTAAGGAGGAAAATCCCTTATACGGTATAAGAAGCAAAACTTGTGCTAAAAGAAAGAAAGAAAAAAATTTCGCTTTAAGATGTTAATTTATATCTCGGATAAGTAGTAGTTAAGGTAATGGCTTAACTAGCTGAAGTCCGTAGTCGAGACTTAGAGGTTGATCGACCACATTGGGTCTGAAAAAACCCCAATACGTATAGTACAGCAGTGAGGAATATTGGTCAATAGCCTAACGGCTGAACCAGCAACTTGGAAGAATGTATACCGACTATGTTGGATAAAGTTCTAGATAGAATAATGATGATGACAATTTTCTATCTATAAGTCTTGACCAATTCTTGTGCCAGCAGTC
>Ga0115851_100206_pt1 | contig 22459 bp, 9 predicted proteins | sample InSIn2gowninarea_FD_83865 | JGI IMG/M metagenome (GOLD analysis project Ga0115851, IMG submission 83865)
CAGGTTCTTTCTATTCCCTCTAAAGTCAGAACTCTAGATGGAGCTCCCTGCTTGTGGCCCTCTGATGTTCATCATTTTTTCACTAGCAACAAAAGTTCTTTTTCCTCCATAATTTCCTAACTTTATTAATAAATACATATATTGGGACTATTTGGGAATGATACATCAGAGTTAAGAGATTCTTGTGAAAAAGTTTGCAAATATCATTTATAGATGAGATCTAGATAATATATTCCTTAATAGAACTTCCTAAAAATCCCTAGGATGCAGTAAATAAGATTTGATGGGTTAGGATCAAGATATCCAATAAATCACATAGTTGGAGAAAGACGCTAAGTATGTGTGGGATAAAGTGTCACAAGAGAGGAAACAGACTTCAAAGGAAAAAAGGAAGGGTTGGCATGTATGGGTTAGTAAAGGCACGAAAGCGGGACATCGCTAAGGAAAAATATGTTATGGAATAACTGTATAAAAAATACATTATCAAGGGATGGTGTTGTCTAATCCCTAGAAAGAACATCTTTGCTTTGGGGGAGCTAAATAATTCAGTTTAAGGTTGGGAGGAAGGTGACTCATTCCAGTGCAGTCCTAGTTTATAAAGACAATTTGAATTCTAGATACATATTAAAATTATGGCTATAGGAAAATTGTGAATGTGTTCTTTATGTAGGTACTCCTACGTTATATTATTCTCTAGGCATGGAATTTCTATTGATGGTACTCATTAGTTGTAGATTTATATTTGTATATTGTATTCATTATGGCAATTACTACACCGGTATGGGTTAGGTGGCAATGTAGTTTTGAGTATGCACAAGAATCATAAAATAACAATTACAATATGAATCTATGAATATTTAAGTTTTTGCGAATGTGTCATATGAAGATGCTTGATCTAGGAAAATAGTATACGTGTCATAATGTAGACAAGAAATTCTATTGGTCCTTGAAACAAATATAGAGCTCTTGTGTTATATTAGGGCATGTTACGTCAAATGTCTATTGAGTACATGGTTACTTTTGTGTGCATGGCTCAATTTATTTTATATTCAAGGGCACATAAAATTTCCCTTTGAACTCATAAGATACATTGGGTAAATGAGGGAATCATTAAATTATATGTTATGATGAACAATCAATAGGAAATACAAATTGAGCAGAAATTTGTGAACCATGGTAAATGAGATGGGTATACTCATTAATACTTAGAGTATTTATTGGTGTACTAACCATACTCAAATGATACAATAAAAGTCTAGATTCCCTCCCCAATCTTACCAAACAAGGAGGTTAGCTACAGTGCAATAAAAATTTCAAGGAATTATATAGAGGTAATTTCGGTTTCAGAGTTGGAGTGACAGATAAATATTAGGCTATGTAATTTTTGAAATCATCAATTGAGGTATGACAATTTCTGAAACCTATTTCTAGTAGTTCCTCTCGTATTCATGCGACGCATAGAAAATCATTTTAACTACCAGTAATTGTAGACAAGATTCAACAAAATTAATACTGCACTAGAACATGTATTTAGAAAAATGAAATTACTAGAAGCATGATTAACCCCTGGAATAGAACTCGCTGAAAAGGGAAAATTGAATAGTGGTTACAGAGACATGAATCCATTAAGGTATTTACAAATTGGCTAGAATAAGGTTTTCCCACTTAATTATTCAACATAAATCAATGATTTTGTAAAATCAATTGTAGAATAGTGTATATACATAAAAGAGAGCAAAGGGAAAACAAACATGTTACAAACCACATGCTATGTGAAACTACAATGAATAAGAGGAAATAAAATAAAAACATTCTGCAACCAAATCTGGAATATATATGTACGAAAACCATACTTAATCATCATATACGAATATTATACAGAATTAAAGATAGGAGAACTAGAATACAAAATGAAATGCTTTTCATAGAGACTAAATTTATATAACTCATGGAGCAAGGAAGTATATAATCACTATCTCTAAAATTTGAAATACATTTTCTCCAAAGAAAATAATTAACAAAAAAAATTCCCAGACAAAAATATTTAGCCAAGCTCATTAAATAGTTGAAGGTATATACCCTCTCCTATGTATCTATCTACATTCAACTGCTGAAGAAAAATGTGATAACAATATAGTGTTTGAGTTCTTATGTCTATGGCCAGACTAGAAAATCTAGTAGTGACCATTAACAAGAGAAATATAAACTGGGAAAATAGAGAAACAATTATCCCTTTTACTCTCGAAAAAAACCTATGAGAAGAACGATTTATGCAGTGTAATCGACCTAGGTGATCCTTAAAAAAAAAAACTAATCCTACAGGTATCAAAATTACTTGCAATAGTGGAACGAGTTAGTTAGAACCCTGCTTGTGAGAAAGGGAACCACAATGGAGTACATAACAAATATAATCCATAATAAACTGGGTTGGATGTGTGTTGAGGATGGGGTTTCACTAGAACATCCAATTTTCCTAGGAAGTGCATGAAATATCCGAAATTGGGGAAGTCAACCTACAATGCCTAGAGTTACCAAGAAAATACGTAGAATAATATACGAATAATAGAAAATAGGTAAGTGTACCTGTACCGAGGTTGAGAAAACAAAAATAAACACGTCCTAAATAAATTTCCCATTCTGCACCTCGACCCATGATTAGAAATTTCGGGACATGAAGGGGAAAAAAGACAAATTTGTATACCAGAAACTCTAATAAACCAATGTTGAAGTCCTTTTAAGTGGACTAATGAGGAATAGGGTCTTTGCCTAAAGGATAAATGAGAAATGTTCCTGATAGGTCCCGATCAAAATTCAAACTGGTGGTATCAACATGCCTTGTTGCAAATCTAGACATAGGTAGGGTAAAACATCAACGAACAATACAACTAAATTAAAGGAAATGTATTCTTATCAGTGATAGGTGGTAGTGAGAAGGCACGCTAGTTGAGGCCACAATGACCTTGAAGAAAACTCATCTTATAACATCCCATCCCTCTCATGGCAGTGTACTGGATCTCAACACTGCGAGAACAATATTAGAGGTTACCAAATTTGGTAAGTTGTATCCTCGACACTAGGGTAACAAAGGAGGGTTCACTTCTGCCATTGGATGGAATACAACTACAATTTGATCATAAATGGGTGGTTGGTAATGTAGGCCATGTGAAGGTCACATGGGTTTATTATATGTGGTCTATTACCATTCACACACAGGAAATGAACCATGCCATAGAATACCTTCTGAGTAAATATTAATATGAATGGAACAAATCTCAAGTGTTGGTGTATGGGGTAGAGTTAGAGAAAAAAATATTATACATTTTGGAAACTATAGATGAAGAGGGTAATAGCCCTAATGTGAACTATGACCCATATATATGTTTGACTTCGTCCAGACACCAAGGTAAGGGAAACATTGTATGTGTCACCATGAACCCAAAGATTTGATGTTATGGAGGTTACTATTTCGACCCAACATCATGAGGCGAGGAGATAATGGTGGATAAACTAGGACTACAAAATTATCCAATGCCTAGTTAATTGAATAGCAAGTAACATAAAAAAAAAAAATACTAAAACCACAATCTATATGTATATATATGTATCAAGCAACATTAATAACAATAGATATTAGAGTATCTGATATAGTCATGGAATGGGTATCAATTAAGAAAGAAATTGTAAGATTTTATTACCAACTCTATGGGTATGTAGGAACCTTTGTCTTTAAAAAAAGAAAACAACAACAACAACAAATAAATTATGTAAATGGAGGTATGTTACATGAAGTATATTATGTTTTTACTTGATTATCTATGATATTATCTTTTGTTATTTGAACACATTACTCTTCACTCAACTAGCATGAAAAACATTCAGCTTGAAAGCAGGGGAAATTATGAAAAAGAAAACTATGCAAAGAAGGAAACAACAACAAGGGAAAAGGAAGGCAAGCCCTCTTATACTCATTGTGAGAAATAAGGGCATGATGAGGAGAATTTCTAAAAACTACATCCAAAATTAAATCCAAAGAGGAATGGCTAAAAAGAGAAGAGAAAGAGAATAACAATAATCCAACAGGACCATGAATACAAGTCAGGAAATGAGTACAAGGTCACAACTACCAGATTTGTATGTGTTGCACCAATTGGCCTAGGACCTCAATCAGGTGATGAGATGATTATTGTAACTCTTGGGATTACAATTGATGGATCTATGGACTTTGGTTTGTATTTAGGGGATGAGACAAATATTGCAGCAGAGATGTTGGGCCAATGATGAGAAGAGAATCAAACACTACATGGCTCCAAAAACTTGAAGAGATCAACCAAAACATTTAAGTAGAGAATGTTGATCTAAGGAGAATCGTACAAGAAGTAGAGTATGAGAAAAAAAAATTGCAACACCAATTACAAGCCAAATGGGAGGCCTTGGAAAAGTTGTAAATATACAAGCCACCATCATCGACACCTGAGGTAAAAAGTGAGTTTTTAATTTCATTCTCTCTTTATGATGATGATTTAACCATTCTGAGAAACACACTATAGGAATACCTTCAGAGTTTAGGATGAAAATGGAGAATCAAGCAAAACTACTCAACATTAATGCGAAGGGAATTGTGAATACCATCAAAATGGAGGAATTTTCTTCTTATGCAAGAAGGTTATAGAATTTTCCAAGACAACCAATGACTGATCAGTGACAGATGGTGAGAGCACATCACAAAATTCCAATGATAGTGAAAATTCCAAAGGAAGAGTGTTGGGCTGCCAAATTAACATATAATTTCACTCCATTTTCACCTTTATGCTCATTTTCTCACCTCATTACATCACATTATCATTAGATAACCCTATATTTCCATTACCATGTGGGTTCATATTTTCATTTTCCAAAGTTATTTATTTTATGTATTTAAAGTGAATTTATGATTAAAAGTTAGAAAAATAACATGTATTTGCTTATACCTAATGGTGGAATGAGTTTGGTGACATTTGTAGGTGATTTGGAAGGTTTGATGACGCTCTTATGTGGCATCCAAGACTCAAATTCAAATTCTCTTGAAGATTTGAAGGAGATTTGGGATAGGGGTCAAGAATATCTCATGGATAAAGGAATATGTGCCTCATATTGGTTGTAAGCATATGAAGTATTTGTGGATGTAGGAGGGATTTTTCGACTTCCATTAATGAGTTAGTTGCTTATGTTTTTGTATAAATAGGAGTACCTCCTCCATTCCAAAGGGATGACTCTTGGAGCATTTAACCTAACTTATGATGGAATAGAATTAAGTTCTCTTTCTATAGTTTTAGATATAAATTTTCTTAATGTACTATATGAATTTATGAAATAGTTTTTCACTTTGTTCTTAAGAGAATTGAGCTCACTCTAAAAATATCAAATAAACATTTTATTTCATTATATATTTTATTTCAATGTAGATGGTTACTTGTTATCCTATTTAATTTTTTGCACAAGATGCATGGAATTTATTGTAGATGGTGATTTATAATCGTATTTGATTTCCTAGACTAGGTGAATTCATTTCACTGTAGATGTTGATTTCTAATGATATTTGATTGCTTGCACTAGATACATTGATTTCAGTGTAAATGTGATTTCTAATACTACTTGATTGCATGCACTAAATGCATTGATTTTATTGTATATGTTTTCTAATTCTATTTGATTGTTTTCACTAGGTGCATTAATTTCGGTGTAGATGGTGACTTCCAAATATATTTGACTTCTTGCACTAGATGTATCGATTTCAATATAGATGTTGTTTTTCTATTATATTTTATTCATTTTATTAGATGCATTGATTTCAGTGTAGATGTCGATTTCTAATATGATCTCATTTGATGTATGTTGGTACATTAATTTTAAAGTGACTAGATTAACACTGTGATTGATTTTAGTCTAAGCACAAAGAAATTATGTACAATGTGCATTGATTTTTTTGCTATAGTAATTGAACCTGTAAATATGGGAGAGAAAGAGAGAAAATCTAAGCTATTTACTACAATAGCTGGAGTTAAATATTTGAATGGTTTATTATTTCAACTACACTTTTCATATAATCAATATTAAAACTTGAGAAAACTAACAGGGGTGAGAATAAGAATAGTAGAAGAAACTAGTTGAGATTGATCATAACGAAGATTATTTGTAATTGGTTACATTCTTATTATTCATGTTTTTTTCCATTCAACACTATTACATTGTCACTTTGCATTCAACATTTTATTTCACCTTTTTACATAATTAACTGTATTGAAAATATCTATCATCTCACAAGATTGAGGTAACTAAGAAAATTTAAAATTAAAACTACTCTTCAAGATATATTTAGTAATACCTTGAGGGACAGTATTAAGAATTAATTAGTTGTAAAAAAATGTGATACCCAAAATTAAATGAAATAAATGTGTAATATCAATCCTCCTACAAGCTATTAAGAATATGGTCTTCCTTCTTCATCACCAACTAATTACTAATATACAATTACATACACATACATAACACAAAAAATGTGACATTCACAAACATTACCATCCAAATCCAAACAAATAAAAAAACAAACATCTCAAAGCATCCAAGCACCGACACAAACAAACCATTCAAGACGTCCAAACACAAATGTACAAGCCATTCAAGGAAATACACATAGATTGAATTAAAGAACATAATTATATGGTCATTTTAGACCAAAAAAACATAATGTAAATTTCAAAGTATAATGTTTATCTCAAATATATACATAATAATGATAATCTAAACATATGACATTACTTCTGTGAGCTGGAACTAGCCCAGATCCATATAAATCTAGATCTGTCATCCGTCAAGAGGGCTCAAATCTCTCGTGATGCAAACCTTTCCTCAAATTCTAAACTCGAGAAGGAAGGTATGTGCATGAAGGGATTTGAGCCCTCTCGACACATGATAAATGCACAATTAGATGGAGCTAGGAAGGTGGTATTATAAGGGATGTTGAAAAGAATCATGGAAACCTTATCTATCATAGATTTAATAGAGGATATCATTGATGTAATTGACGATATCTATTTCAATAGTCAGTTTAGAAATTTGGATCGTGTTTTCTTTTTTATTTTTATTTTTGTATTTGGAATTTAAATAAAAAATCAAGTTACATGTATTGAATTATTCAAAGTTTCCAAATTCATATCTTGTGAGTGAAAAGATAGAATTTTTGTTTTCTTTCATCAATTACAACCTTATGTATACATGGGGTGAGGGGTTTCCTCGATTAATTATGTTGATGACTAAACATGGAACACTTTTTTTTTGTTTTATCAATTACAACCACATGTATACATGAGGTAAAGGGCTGCCTTAAATTATGTCGATCATTTCCATGGCATCCATTCTTATGTGGATACACCCCAACTCCAATATCTAGCCATTTTTCATTTCATTCCTTCCTCAACCTCCTCTTCTTGGTTGCATACAAACAACATGATTATTGTTAGCTTCTCAATTTTTATTTCTTTTACAATATTTTGCAGAGCTCGAAGTGATGCTCTAACACCATAATTAATGAAATGATCCCATGAATAATTTTCCTTGTTTCCCTAACAAATAATAATAATAAATCAAATTAGCTTCACACACCCTTGGCCCTACAAATTCCACCAGGGAAACCCCCTTCAAGCTCCTTTTCTTTTCTTTAGAAAATTTAACAACACCTCGAAGAGAATGCGCTACGCATAGTTTTCATAGTCCACATGGTTTCAAGGACAAGCCTAGACTTTCGTCGAAACCTTAAATTATTTTCGAATGCAAGGTTGCTCTGAACTATAAGTAAGATCCAAATTGAGGTCAGGGTTTATCACTTAGCTACTTCCCAATTTCTACACCAATATCCTTGATTACCGACTATCTCATGGGCTTATGGACAAGGTCAGGGTCATGATTTATTTGTCAAATGGATAGAATGGAAGAAGAGTTGGAGAATTGACCTATGAATACTACTCTATCACTTCAACTTGTGATTAACAAAATAGAGAACTATATATTAATGAAACTCGACTCCTACACAACGATTTATTCTTGAAAATTAAATTTTAGAATTCCCTTGAACAGGACTTCAACTCACCTTTTCTAGCAAAACATGACATTATTCTATCATATAAATTTCCATGGATTAGAGACTGGTAACAACTATGTTCTCATCCTTTTTTATTTTCTGAAGAGGGATTTGAAGCAAATATTTTTTGTCAAGAATGGGCCGGGGGGATTAGCTTGAGATTTGGAAATTGGATAATGGTAGAACATGAGCTAAACTATTCATAACACAATGAAAATATTTCTTATTTTTTTCTCCATTCTTTTCACTCACGAGGCCCTTCGATCATACATATATATGTAATCTCAAAAGATAAAATATCCATTAGAAAACCTAGGTAGGCTACTAACAACAACTTCTTGTAAATCAACAACTGGGCCTAGTTCTAGAAGCCCCTTTCTAACAAACAAAACATTTGTCCCATTAAAATCACATGTCTACTAATAGAAAAAAAACATTTTTTATAGATTTCCCTCAAGGGACACATAAAGAAAACAGTACCAATATTTACATACGAAATTTTCTTAAACAAGAAAATAAAGTGGAGTGATGTAGCTCTATCAAGAAGTATCCTTGAGTGTTATATAGCATTGATGAGGTCCATACTTTTTGAAGTGAACTTTCAGTGAGATGTGCTTCTTGGAATGAGTCCTCTTATCTTCCACTTCAGTTTCACACGATTAACTTAAAGCATCTATATTTTCTTTGGCATGGGTGTACAAGGATAAAGAATATTAACAGAAATGGGGAGGAATTTTAAGTGTGGAATTCCATGAAGGGGTGTACAAGGTTTAATAGTTATGTTTTTGTAGAGAACTATGTGTATAAGTGTTGATTCTCGTTTTGGTAATGACCCGTTCATGACCCTATGTGAAAAGTGACAAATGTTTTGTTGAAATAGAGGTAATATATATGTGCTGATGGAAGGTTAGTGTGGTGTACAAGGTTTAATAATTATGTTTATGTAGAGAACTATGTGTATGAATGTTGATTCTCCTTTTGGTAATGACCCGTTCATGACCCTATGTGAAAAGTGACAAATGTTTTGTTGAAATAGAAGTAATATATATGTGCTGATGGAAGGTTAGTGTTAGACATAAACATATAAAAAACTATACTCTATCTATAAATTAAAAACTTGAGAAAATCATTATCGGACTTTTGTATAACTGAACAATTTGGGATACTAAAGCACACCTCATCTTCTAAAATATTCTACTTATGTGATGTTAGAATAGTTGTGCATGAAAGAGTATGAAAAACCACATTCCCATAAAATTTAAGCAATATAAAATGTAAAGGAAACAATGAAGAGAGAGAACACCAAACTTGATAATGAAGTTCGTCCAAGGTGCACTATGTCTCCAATCCTTGCTCAAAGTGGGGAGGCATTTTATATTAATCTCAACAAAATCAAAATGTCAGAGAGAATTAATATTATCGTGGCACTATTGTTGCATTCACAAAGAAAATCCCGTGGGTTTGTTGGCCACCCAGAGGTCCCGAGTTTGACCCCCTATGGACTTGCTCTATATATATTTTTTGAACATAATATAACTCTGTGTCATCTTTCCATTCTCCTAAACAATTATTTGTTCCTCCAAATTAACTCTCAAGTTTCGTTGCTTTATCAATATGGAAATTGACAAACCCATTCCTCCAAGATTATCTGTCGATTCCACCTGTCCACTAATTGGGCACCCAAATTTAGTAAAACTACCAAATAAATCATCACCAATTTTCCTACTAAATCTATCATGGTCCAAGTCAATTTAGCTAGTCAATAGGTGCCACATGGTTTCCTATGTTTGGGAAAAATGGTACCCTTGGATTGGGCTTCATCTGGCCAATTTAGGTTTGCCACATGTCACCTCTGGATTTGTCCCATATACTCCTCATGTTTATCCACATCACTATATGTACAGATGAAAACAACATTTGTACTACTAACGTCAATTTCCATGTGGTAGCTTGTGGGTCATGCCTGCAAAAAAATTTAGTTGTTTGTCGAAATATTCAATAGGCAAAAACCTTCACATACAGTGCCTAATTGAGGTGTTTTTCATGCCATTTTATTCATAACAACGAGAAATTCAATTTGATATATGTTTCACTAAGTTTTTTTGGACTTTAAAAAATTAGGCTTTTAAGATCCTCCTAGATAATTCCTCCCCACTAAGGATCTTTTGGTCCTCCAAAATAATAAACATGATCTATAATCTGCTATACTCCCTCATCTACACAACTAGTTCCCTATGAAGCCACACTTCCTTCTCATTCACTTTTGTACATCAGAGCGATATGTGATGAAACAACACCTATATTCTATGGAAACGTGTAGTACGACTTGAAAGATACATGTCCTTTTTATAAGACCAATCATGCCCAAAGAAAACCACATAATTTCAAAAAATTTAAAACACACCCATGGTAAAGTTTACATCATAATCACAATAGAAACCAATTCCAATCTATCAACTAAAAGGGAAAAAATTATCACTATGTTTCAATCATTAATGATGGAAAACACTTTATCACTTTTACAAACATGTCGCAACATGTGATTTATGAATGTGTTCATTCTCAACTACCTAAAAATTCTACCCATCTCTTACCCACCTAGCTTAATGGGTTCTATTCCTATAGCTATGTTTCTTGCTGAATTTCTTCACTGACAGGTTCTTTCTATTCCCTCTAAAGTCAGAACTCTAGATGGAGCTCCCTGCTTGTGGCCCTCTGATGTTCATCATTTTTTCACTAGCAACAAAAGTTCTTTTTCCTCCATAATTTCCTAACTTTATTTGAATGATTGTATTTGGTGTGACTTTCATGAGGAGAGCTCACCTTAGCTCTTTGTTGGGTGATTTAATTTTCTGTTAAATCCCCTTCAATTAATTGTCCACCCAGGGGTTTCGTAAAACTCAGAAGCAAACCAAAATATATGGGACCTCAGATACAACTATAATCAGGTTTAGAAGATAAGTTATGGAAACTGAAGGGAATGTAGTTATAAACTAATTATAAGTGCGTATTACAAATATAAAATTTAACAAAGTAATTTCTAATTCATTATGTAGTAAGCAGGAGAAGTGCCTCCTAACCTAGGAAAACCAGATTTGTCCTTCCTCTTGAATACTACTTCATGAACGGAAATAAAAAAACTACTAATGGACAATAGCTTAAGATGCATAAACAAATAATAGAATAGGCTCGTAAATAAGGAGGTCCTTAATGTTATCATTACAAATTCATTCATCACTAATGCCATTGTTGGAAAACTAGAAATTTAGAAAATCACTTGAAACTAGAAAAAGAGAATGAATTTCAATTATTACTCATATCAAATGGAAGAGAGCCTAACTTAGACCCTTGTTTGTCCTTTCATATGCTGATAATATTTAAAATAAAATTCATTCATTAATAATGGAAAATATTCAAACACCTAAGTAATTAAATGGAAATAAAACCTACAATGAAATAAAATATATAATGAAATAAAATGTTTATTTGATATTTTTAGAGTGAGCTCAATTCTCTTAAGAACAAAGTGAAAAACTATTTCATAAATTCATATAGTACATTAAGAAAATTTATATCTAAAACTATAGAAAGAGAACTTAATTCTATTCCATCATAAGTTAGGTTAAATGCTCCAAGAGTCATCCCTTTGGAATGGAGGAGGTACTCCTATTTATACAAAAACATAAGCAACTAACTCATTAATGGAAGTCGAAAAATCCCTCCTACATCCACAAATACTTCATATGCTTACAACCAATATGAGGCACATATTCCTTTATCCATGAGATATTCTTGACCCCTATCCCAAATCTCCTTCAAATCTTCAAGAGAATTTGAATTTGAGTCTTGGATGCCACATAAGAGCGTCATCAAACCTTCCAAATCACCTACAAATGTCACCAAACTCATTCCACCATTAGGTATAAGCAAATACATGTTATTTTTCTAACTTTTAATCATAAATTCACTTTAAATACATAAAATAAATAACTTTGGAAAATGAAAATATGAACCCACATGGTAATGGAAATATAGGGTTATCTAATGATAATGTGATGTAATGAGGTGAGAAAATGAGCATAAAGGTGAAAATGGAGTGAAATTATATGTTAATTTGGCAGCCCAACACTCTTCCTTTGGAATTTTCACTATCATTGGAATTTTGTGATGTGCTCTCACCATCTGTCACTGATCAGTCATTGGTTGTCTTGGAAAATTCTATAACCTTCTTGCATAAGAAGAAAATTCCTCCATTTTGATGGTATTCACAATTCCCTTCGCATTAATGTTGAGTAGTTTTGCTTGATTCTCCATTTTCATCCTAAACTCTGAAGGTATTCCTATAGTGTGTTTCTCAGAATGGTTAAATCATCATCATAAAGAGAGAATGAAATTAAAAACTCACTTTTTACCTCAGGTGTCGATGATGGTGGCTTGTATATTTACAACTTTTCCAAGGCCTCCCATTTGGCTTGTAATTGGTGTTGCAATTTTTTTTTCTCATACTCTACTTCTTGTACGATTCTCCTTAGATCAACATTCTCTACTTAAATGTTTTGGTTGATCTCTTCAAGTTTTTGGAGCCATGTAGTGTTTGATTCTCTTCTCATCATTGGCCCAACATCTCTGCTGCAATATTTGTCTCATCCCCTAAATACAAACCAAAGTCCATAGATCCATCAATTGTAATCCCAAGAGTTACAATAATCATCTCATCACCTGATTGAGGTCCTAGGCCAATTGGTGCAACACATACAAATCTGGTAGTTGTGACCTTGTACTCATTTCCTGACTTGTATTCATGGTCCTGTTGGATTATTGTTATTCTCTTTCTCTTCTCTTTTTAGCCATTCCTCTTTGGATTTAATTTTGGATGTAGTTTTTAGAAATTCTCCTCATCATGCCCTTATTTCTCACAATGAGTATAAGAGGGCTTGCCTTCCTTTTCCCTTGTTGTTGTTTCCTTCTTTGCATAGTTTTCTTTTTCATAATTTCCCCTGCTTTCAAGCTGAATGTTTTTCATGCTAGTTGAGTGAAGAGTAATGTGTTCAAATAACAAAAGATAATATCATAGATAATCAAGTAAAAACATAATATACTTCATGTAACATACCTCCATTTACATAATTTATTTGTTGTTGTTGTTGTTTTCTTTTTTTAAAGACAAAGGTTCCTACATACCCATAGAGTTGGTAATAAAATCTTACAATTTCTTTCTTAATTGATACCCATTCCATGACTATATCAGATACTCTAATATCTATTGTTATTAATGTTGCTTGATACATATATATACATATAGATTGTGGTTTTAGTATTTTTTTTTTTTATGTTACTTGCTATTCAATTAACTAGGCATTGGATAATTTTGTAGTCCTAGTTTATCCACCATTATCTCCTCGCCTCATGATGTTGGGTCGAAATAGTAACCTCCATAACATCAAATCTTTGGGTTCATGGTGACACATACAATGTTTCCCTTACCTTGGTGTCTGGACGAAGTCAAACATATATATGGGTCATAGTTCACATTAGGGCTATTACCCTCTTCATCTATAGTTTCCAAAATGTATAATATTTTTTTCTCTAACTCTACCCCATACACCAACACTTGAGATTTGTTCCATTCATATTAATATTTACTCAGAAGGTATTCTATGGCATGGTTCATTTCCTGTGTGTGAATGGTAATAGACCACATATAATAAACCCATGTGACCTTCACATGGCCTACATTACCAACCACCCATTTATGATCAAATTGTAGTTGTATTCCATCCAATGGCAGAAGTGAACCCTCCTTTGTTACCCTAGTGTCGAGGATACAACTTACCAAATTTGGTAACCTCTAATATTGTTCTCGCAGTGTTGAGATCCAGTACACTGCCATGAGAGGGATGGGATGTTATAAGATGAGTTTTCTTCAAGGTCATTGTGGCCTCAACTAGCGTGCCTTCTCACTACCACCTATCACTGATAAGAATACATTTCCTTTAATTTAGTTGTATTGTTCGTTGATGTTTTACCCTACCTATGTCTAGATTTGCAACAAGGCATGTTGATACCACCAGTTTGAATTTTGATCGGGACCTATCAGGAACATTTCTCATTTATCCTTTAGGCAAAGACCCTATTCCTCATTAGTCCACTTAAAAGGACTTCAACATTGGTTTATTAGAGTTTCTGGTATACAAATTTGTCTTTTTTCCCCTTCATGTCCCGAAATTTCTAATCATGGGTCGAGGTGCAGAATGGGAAATTTATTTAGGACGTGTTTATTTTTGTTTTCTCAACCTCGGTACAGGTACACTTACCTATTTTCTATTATTCGTATATTATTCTACGTATTTTCTTGGTAACTCTAGGCATTGTAGGTTGACTTCCCCAATTTCGGATATTTCATGCACTTCCTAGGAAAATTGGATGTTCTAGTGAAACCCCATCCTCAACACACATCCAACCCAGTTTATTATGGATTATATTTGTTATGTACTCCATTGTGGTTCCCTTTCTCACAAGCAGGGTTCTAACTAACTCGTTCCACTATTGCAAGTAATTTTGATACCTGTAGGATTAGTTTTTTTTTTTAAGGATCACCTAGGTCGATTACACTGCATAAATCGTTCTTCTCATAGGTTTTTTTCGAGAGTAAAAGGGATAATTGTTTCTCTATTTTCCCAGTTTATATTTCTCTTGTTAATGGTCACTACTAGATTTTCTAGTCTGGCCATAGACATAAGAACTCAAACACTATATTGTTATCACATTTTTCTTCAGCAGTTGAATGTAGATAGATACATAGGAGAGGGTATATACCTTCAACTATTTAATGAGCTTGGCTAAATATTTTTGTCTGGGAATTTTTTTTGTTAATTATTTTCTTTGGAGAAAATGTATTTCAAATTTTAGAGATAGTGATTATATACTTCCTTGCTCCATGAGTTATATAAATTTAGTCTCTATGAAAAGCATTTCATTTTGTATTCTAGTTCTCCTATCTTTAATTCTGTATAATATTCGTATATGATGATTAAGTATGGTTTTCGTACATATATATTCCAGATTTGGTTGCAGAATGTTTTTATTTTATTTCCTCTTATTCATTGTAGTTTCACATAGCATGTGGTTTGTAACATGTTTGTTTTCCCTTTGCTCTCTTTTATGTATATACACTATTCTACAATTGATTTTACAAAATCATTGATTTATGTTGAATAATTAAGTGGGAAAACCTTATTCTAGCCAATTTGTAAATACCTTAATGGATTCATGTCTCTGTAACCACTATTCAATTTTCCCTTTTCAGCGAGTTCTATTCCAGGGGTTAATCATGCTTCTAGTAATTTCATTTTTCTAAATACATGTTCTAGTGCAGTATTAATTTTGTTGAATCTTGTCTACAATTACTGGTAGTTAAAATGATTTTCTATGCGTCGCATGAATACGAGAGGAACTACTAGAAATAGGTTTCAGAAATTGTCATACCTCAATTGATGATTTCAAAAATTACATAGCCTAATATTTATCTGTCACTCCAACTCTGAAACCGAAATTACCTCTATATAATTCCTTGAAATTTTTATTGCACTGTAGCTAACCTCCTTGTTTGGTAAGATTGGGGAGGGAATCTAGACTTTTATTGTATCATTTGAGTATGGTTAGTACACCAATAAATACTCTAAGTATTAATGAGTATACCCATCTCATTTACCATGGTTCACAAATTTCTGCTCAATTTGTATTTCCTATTGATTGTTCATCATAACATATAATTTAATGATTCCCTCATTTACCCAATGTATCTTATGAGTTCAAAGGGAAATTTTATGTGCCCTTGAATATAAAATAAATTGAGCCATGCACACAAAAGTAACCATGTACTCAATAGACATTTGACGTAACATGCCCTAATATAACACAAGAGCTCTATATTTGTTTCAAGGACCAATAGAATTTCTTGTCTACATTATGACACGTATACTATTTTCCTAGATCAAGCATCTTCATATGACACATTCGCAAAAACTTAAATATTCATAGATTCATATTGTAATTGTTATTTTATGATTCTTGTGCATACTCAAAACTACATTGCCACCTAACCCATACCGGTGTAGTAATTGCCATAATGAATACAATATACAAATATAAATCTACAACTAATGAGTACCATCAATAGAAATTCCATGCCTAGAGAATAATATAACGTAGGAGTACCTACATAAAGAACACATTCACAATTTTCCTATAGCCATAATTTTAATATGTATCTAGAATTCAAATTGTCTTTATAAACTAGGACTGCACTGGAATGAGTCACCTTCCTCCCAACCTTAAACTGAATTATTTAGCTCCCCCAAAGCAAAGATGTTCTTTCTAGGGATTAGACAACACCATCCCTTGATAATGTATTTTTTATACAGTTATTCCATAACATATTTTTCCTTAGCGATGTCCCGCTTTCGTGCCTTTACTAACCCATACATGCCAACCCTTCCTTTTTTCCTTTGAAGTCTGTTTCCTCTCTTGTGACACTTTATCCCACACATACTTAGCGTCTTTCTCCAACTATGTGATTTATTGGATATCTTGATCCTAACCCATCAAATCTTATTTACTGCATCCTAGGGATTTTTAGGAAGTTCTATTAAGGAATATATTATCTAGATCTCATCTATAAATGATATTTGCAAACTTTTTCACAAGAATCTCTTAACTCTGATGTATCATTCCCAAATAGTCCCAATATATGTATTTATTAATAAAGTTAGGAAATTATGGAGGAAAAAGAACTTTTGTTGCTAGTGAAAAAATGATGAACATCAGAGGGCCACAAGCAGGGAGCTCCATCTAGAGTTCTGACTTTAGAGGGAATAGAAAGAACCTGTCAGTGAAGAAATTCAGCAAGAAACATAGCTATAGGAATAGAACCCATTAAGCTAGGTGGGTAAGAGATGGGTAGAATTTTTAGGTAGTTGAGAATGAACACATTCATAAATCACATGTTGCGACATGTTTGTAAAAGTGATAAAGTGTTTTCCATCATTAATGATTGAAACATAGTGATAATTTTTTCCCTTTTAGTTGATAGATTGGAATTGGTTTCTATTGTGATTATGATGTAAACTTTACCATGGGTGTGTTTTAAATTTTTTGAAATTATGTGGTTTTCTTTGGGCATGATTGGTCTTATAAAAAGGACATGTATCTTTCAAGTCGTACTACACGTTTCCATAGAATATAGGTGTTGTTTCATCACATATCGCTCTGATGTACAAAAGTGAATGAGAAGGAAGTGTGGCTTCATAGGGAACTAGTTGTGTAGATGAGGGAGTATAGCAGATTATAGATCATGTTTATTATTTTGGAGGACCAAAAGATCCTTAGTGGGGAGGAATTATCTAGGAGGATCTTAAAAGCCTAATTTTTTAAAGTCCAAAAAAACTTAGTGAAACATATATCAAATTGAATTTCTCGTTGTTATGAATAAAATGGCATGAAAAACACCTCAATTAGGCACTGTATGTGAAGGTTTTTGCCTATTGAATATTTCGACAAACAACTAAATTTTTTTGCAGGCATGACCCACAAGCTACCACATGGAAATTGACGTTAGTAGTACAAATGTTGTTTTCATCTGTACATATAGTGATGTGGATAAACATGAGGAGTATATGGGACAAATCCAGAGGTGACATGTGGCAAACCTAAATTGGCCAGATGAAGCCCAATCCAAGGGTACCATTTTTCCCAAACATAGGAAACCATGTGGCACCTATTGACTAGCTAAATTGACTTGGACCATGATAGATTTAGTAGGAAAATTGGTGATGATTTATTTGGTAGTTTTACTAAATTTGGGTGCCCAATTAGTGGACAGGTGGAATCGACAGATAATCTTGGAGGAATGGGTTTGTCAATTTCCATATTGATAAAGCAACGAAACTTGAGAGTTAATTTGGAGGAACAAATAATTGTTTAGGAGAATGGAAAGATGACACAGAGTTATATTATGTTCAAAAAATATATATAGAGCAAGTCCATAGGGGGTCAAACTCGGGACCTCTGGGTGGCCAACAAACCCACGGGATTTTCTTTGTGAATGCAACAATAGTGCCACGATAATATTAATTCTCTCTGACATTTTGATTTTGTTGAGATTAATATAAAATGCCTCCCCACTTTGAGCAAGGATTGGAGACATAGTGCACCTTGGACGAACTTCATTATCAAGTTTGGTGTTCTCTCTCTTCATTGTTTCCTTTACATTTTATATTGCTTAAATTTTATGGGAATGTGGTTTTTCATACTCTTTCATGCACAACTATTCTAACATCACATAAGTAGAATATTTTAGAAGATGAGGTGTGCTTTAGTATCCCAAATTGTTCAGTTATACAAAAGTCCGATAATGATTTTCTCAAGTTTTTAATTTATAGATAGAGTATAGTTTTTTATATGTTTATGTCTAACACTAACCTTCCATCAGCACATATATATTACTTCTATTTCAACAAAACATTTGTCACTTTTCACATAGGGTCATGAACGGGTCATTACCAAAAGGAGAATCAACATTCATACACATAGTTCTCTACATAAACATAATTATTAAACCTTGTACACCACACTAACCTTCCATCAGCACATATATATTACCTCTATTTCAACAAAACATTTGTCACTTTTCACATAGGGTCATGAACGGGTCATTACCAAAACGAGAATCAACACTTATACACATAGTTCTCTACAAAAACATAACTATTAAACCTTGTACACCCCTTCATGGAATTCCACACTTAAAATTCCTCCCCATTTCTGTTAATATTCTTTATCCTTGTACACCCATGCCAAAGAAAATATAGATGCTTTAAGTTAATCGTGTGAAACTGAAGTGGAAGATAAGAGGACTCATTCCAAGAAGCACATCTCACTGAAAGTTCACTTCAAAAAGTATGGACCTCATCAATGCTATATAACACTCAAGGATACTTCTTGATAGAGCTACATCACTCCACTTTATTTTCTTGTTTAAGAAAATTTCGTATGTAAATATTGGTACTGTTTTCTTTATGTGTCCCTTGAGGGAAATCTATAAAAAATGTTTTTTTTCTATTAGTAGACATGTGATTTTAATGGGACAAATGTTTTGTTTGTTAGAAAGGGGCTTCTAGAACTAGGCCCAGTTGTTGATTTACAAGAAGTTGTTGTTAGTAGCCTACCTAGGTTTTCTAATGGATATTTTATCTTTTGAGATTACATATATATGTATGATCGAAGGGCCTCGTGAGTGAAAAGAATGGAGAAAAAAATAAGAAATATTTTCATTGTGTTATGAATAGTTTAGCTCATGTTCTACCATTATCCAATTTCCAAATCTCAAGCTAATCCCCCCGGCCCATTCTTGACAAAAAATATTTGCTTCAAATCCCTCTTCAGAAAATAAAAAAGGATGAGAACATAGTTGTTACCAGTCTCTAATCCATGGAAATTTATATGATAGAATAATGTCATGTTTTGCTAGAAAAGGTGAGTTGAAGTCCTGTTCAAGGGAATTCTAAAATTTAATTTTCAAGAATAAATCGTTGTGTAGGAGTCGAGTTTCATTAATATATAGTTCTCTATTTTGTTAATCACAAGTTGAAGTGATAGAGTAGTATTCATAGGTCAATTCTCCAACTCTTCTTCCATTCTATCCATTTGACAAATAAATCATGACCCTGACCTTGTCCATAAGCCCATGAGATAGTCGGTAATCAAGGATATTGGTGTAGAAATTGGGAAGTAGCTAAGTGATAAACCCTGACCTCAATTTGGATCTTACTTATAGTTCAGAGCAACCTTGCATTCGAAAATAATTTAAGGTTTCGACGAAAGTCTAGGCTTGTCCTTGAAACCATGTGGACTATGAAAACTATGCGTAGCGCATTCTCTTCGAGGTGTTGTTAAATTTTCTAAAGAAAAGAAAAGGAGCTTGAAGGGGGTTTCCCTGGTGGAATTTGTAGGGCCAAGGGTGTGTGAAGCTAATTTGATTTATTATTATTATTTGTTAGGGAAACAAGGAAAATTATTCATGGGATCATTTCATTAATTATGGTGTTAGAGCATCACTTCGAGCTCTGCAAAATATTGTAAAAGAAATAAAAATTGAGAAGCTAACAATAATCATGTTGTTTGTATGCAACCAAGAAGAGGAGGTTGAGGAAGGAATGAAATGAAAAATGGCTAGATATTGGAGTTGGGGTGTATCCACATAAGAATGGATGCCATGGAAATGATCGACATAATTTAAGGCAGCCCTTTACCTCATGTATACATGTGGTTGTAATTGATAAAACAAAAAAAAAGTGTTCCATGTTTAGTCATCAACATAATTAATCGAGGAAACCCCTCACCCCATGTATACATAAGGTTGTAATTGATGAAAGAAAACAAAAATTCTATCTTTTCACTCACAAGATATGAATTTGGAAACTTTGAATAATTCAATACATGTAACTTGATTTTTTATTTAAATTCCAAATACAAAAATAAAAATAAAAAAGAAAACACGATCCAAATTTCTAAACTGACTATTGAAATAGATATCGTCAATTACATCAATGATATCCTCTATTAAATCTATGATAGATAAGGTTTCCATGATTCTTTTCAACATCCCTTATAATACCACCTTCCTAGCTCCATCTAATTGTGCATTTATCATGTGTCGAGAGGGCTCAAATCCCTTCATGCACATACCTTCCTTCTCGAGTTTAGAATTTGAGGAAAGGTTTGCATCACGAGAGATTTGAGCCCTCTTGACGGATGACAGATCTAGATTTATATGGATCTGGGCTAGTTCCAGCTCACAGAAGTAATGTCATATGTTTAGATTATCATTATTATGTATATATTTGAGATAAACATTATACTTTGAAATTTACATTATGTTTTTTTGGTCTAAAATGACCATATAATTATGTTCTTTAATTCAATCTATGTGTATTTCCTTGAATGGCTTGTACATTTGTGTTTGGACGTCTTGAATGGTTTGTTTGTGTCGGTGCTTGGATGCTTTGAGATGTTTGTTTTTTTATTTGTTTGGATTTGGATGGTAATGTTTGTGAATGTCACATTTTTTGTGTTATGTATGTGTATGTAATTGTATATTAGTAATTAGTTGGTGATGAAGAAGGAAGACCATATTCTTAATAGCTTGTAGGAGGATTGATATTACACATTTATTTCATTTAATTTTGGGTATCACATTTTTTTACAACTAATTAATTCTTAATACTGTCCCTCAAGGTATTACTAAATATATCTTGAAGAGTAGTTTTAATTTTAAATTTTCTTAGTTACCTCAATCTTGTGAGATGATAGATATTTTCAATACAGTTAATTATGTAAAAAGGTGAAATAAAATGTTGAATGCAAAGTGACAATGTAATAGTGTTGAATGGAAAAAAACATGAATAATAAGAATGTAACCAATTACAAATAATCTTCGTTATGATCAATCTCAACTAGTTTCTTCTACTATTCTTATTCTCACCCCTGTTAGTTTTCTCAAGTTTTAATATTGATTATATGAAAAGTGTAGTTGAAATAATAAACCATTCAAATATTTAACTCCAGCTATTGTAGTAAATAGCTTAGATTTTCTCTCTTTCTCTCCCATATTTACAGGTTCAATTACTATAGCAAAAAAATCAATGCACATTGTACATAATTTCTTTGTGCTTAGACTAAAATCAATCACAGTGTTAATCTAGTCACTTTAAAATTAATGTACCAACATACATCAAATGAGATCATATTAGAAATCGACATCTACACTGAAATCAATGCATCTAATAAAATGAATAAAATATAATAGAAAAACAACATCTATATTGAAATCGATACATCTAGTGCAAGAAGTCAAATATATTTGGAAGTCACCATCTACACCGAAATTAATGCACCTAGTGAAAACAATCAAATAGAATTAGAAAACATATACAATAAAATCAATGCATTTAGTGCATGCAATCAAGTAGTATTAGAAATCACATTTACACTGAAATCAATGTATCTAGTGCAAGCAATCAAATATCATTAGAAATCAACATCTACAGTGAAATGAATTCACCTAGTCTAGGAAATCAAATACGATTATAAATCACCATCTACAATAAATTCCATGCATCTTGTGCAAAAAATTAAATAGGATAACAAGTAACCATCTACATTGAAATAAAATATATAATGAAATAAAATGTTTATTTGATATTTTTAGAGTGAGCTCAATTCTCTTAAGAACAAAGTGAAAAACTATTTCATAAATTCATATAGTACATTAAGAAAATTTATATCTAA
>Ga0115851_100207_pt1 | contig 22437 bp, 18 predicted proteins | sample InSIn2gowninarea_FD_83865 | JGI IMG/M metagenome (GOLD analysis project Ga0115851, IMG submission 83865)
ACCACCGTTGTAGGTTTTCCTGGAGATTTAGATCTCCCTCTAGATTTAGATCTCCCACTCGATGACTTATTTTTGTTTCTGTTCAGGGACCGACCTCGTACAGACAAGGAATCACCATTCTGGCTCTCCATATTTTTTCGTCTCATCTCCTTTGTCAACAAGGCTGAGACTATTTCATCAAACTGCAAAGTAGTTGCACTGCTACCTATTGCAATAACCAAACTATCCCATGAATCTGGTAGAGAACAAAACAAATTGATGCACTTATCTTCATCTGAAATTTTAATCTCAACAGATGATAACTGACTTACCACAGTATTAAACACATTCAGATGCTCTGTCACCGAGTCTCCATCTTTCATCCTCAGGTTACACAGCTTTTTCCGCAGGAATAGTTTATTTACCAGAGACTTAGATTGGTACAAAGTCCCTAACTTGTCCCACAAAGCCTTCGCCGTAGCTTCCCCTGATACATTCAGCAATACTGAATATGAGACACACAATTGTATTATGCTCTTTGCCTTTCGATCCAACTTCTTCCATTCTTCATCGGTCACTCCCGTTGGTTTAGTACCTAGATCTACCGTGATCCACTGATCTTTATCCACCAACAAATCCTCCATCTTGAGTTTCCACAACTCAAAACTCTGACCACTGAACTTCTCAAACTCTATCTTTCCACTGCTCGCCATCTTCTTTCACCACCAGAATCAATCTCGTAGATCTCCCACTGAACAGGGTCTACCACAGGCCCAAGCAAAAAAACCCTCAGCAACAAAGGCATCCCCTTGAAGCCAAAATAACTCTGATACCAAATGTAGGTTTTAACCCTATATAGAAATTACCTGCATACGAATTCTTAAACAAAGAAAATAAACAATGCGAGAGCATAACACATAAAACACCTATGCACAGAGATTTTCCCCTGGATCCCAAAACCGGGACTACCAGCTTGATTTTTTATTATGTTCCTTTCAATGTTACAATACATATTTATACATGCCCAAGCATCCAATACCATGGACCGAAATCCATCGCGTCCAATACCATGGACTGAAAACCATCGCGTCTAAAAATCATGTGTGAAAATCATGCATAGAACCATAGGTGGGTCCGCCCAACCTAACATAGGGTCCAAAACCAAAATTTTCTGGGGCGTTTCCTTGGACCCCATAAAGTGGGGTTACGGGTGCCCATCAAACCCCCTATTAACTATGCGGAAAGAATATAACACAACCCAACATAAAGGAGGTTGCCCCCTCGAAGAGGCTGAATTCTAAGGCATTGATCTCTCTTTTCTATCTTTTTGTGAGCTGGTTTCATAACATTTGGTTTCATAGCTTTGGATTCTAGGGTTTCGTTGCTCCAAATAGGTCATCGTGGCATTTTTGCTATAACTTTTTTTTTTTTGCGACGTTTCAGAAGCTTAAAAAAAAACCCATTTGAGATGAAATCGCGCTGAATCGTGGATCTGAATTTCAGAGCTTTTTTCACTATATTTGCAAAGATATGATCTGAGGAAGTTGGTCTTTTTGCAGACTCCTGAATTACATTCCAAACAGGTTACCTGGGGAAAATCATCATAACTTTTTCTGTGAGCATCGGGTTGAAATTTCGTTAGAAGGTATAGAAAGAGAACAGACTGTAGTTTCTTGTATATATTTTTCAGAGCCAAAGGTTCAAAGAGTGACTCGTGGCACGTTGTAGAAGTTCGCTCTACTGAACTAGTCTATAATCAGGGCATCTTGGGAGACTGTGCATAACTCTTCCTTGGAGAATCCAATTTGGATTAGATTGGTGGCTTTGGAAAGAGGACATAGAGGGCTACTATAAATCGCAATTTTAGAACTGGATGATCCAAAATTGCAGAGATACATCAGATTCAATATCAAGCTTCTATAAAGTGAAAAAAGGTGGGTAGTTTTTTTAAAATTTTTGCATATGCGTGGTTTTAAAAATTAGTTTGAATCAATAATTGATGCCCCAAGGAATGAAAATGAAATCACCTAGTAAGAAACCTCAAAGCTCTAGCATAACTCATGAAGAAGAGGAAGAAATGCAACATGATATATCAAAATTATGAGACCAAGTGCAACAAGTGTCACTTGCACAAAAAGAAACATAATCTAAGATGGATGGTTTAAGGAAAGATGTAGAAGCTAAGATGGATGGTTTAAAGAAAGGTGTACAAGCTAATATGGATTGTTTAAAGAAAGGTTTAGAAGCTAAGATGGATGGCATGGAAGCTAAAATGAATGACATGGGCACTAAAATTGATGGCATGGATGATAAGATGGAAGAATTGAAGATAAATATGAATAAGTTGCTACAAGAAATGATCACTAATGGGGAAAGGGTAGTAAAGGAAACTAATGATGAGAACAAAAGAAATGTTAATCATGATTCCATAGACTCTAGTGTTGGATCAAAGACCCACCATATTCCAAAGCTCAATATGATGAAGTTTGATGGCAAGGATCCCGCAACATGGATATTATAGATGGGGCAATTTTTCGATTTCAATAATGTGCAAAACACACAAAAGGTACGTATTGCAACTTTATATTTGGAACCCAATCAGTTTGAAGGTATCAATGGCTTTTCTCTCGTAGATAAATTATTACTTGGGCAATTTTACAGAAGAATTGACAGCACATTATGAGGATACAAAAAGAAACACATTTTCTAGCCAATTGATAAGTCTCAAACAAAAGGGTTCAATAATGGAGCACATTGAGGAGTTCCAAAAATTGAACATAAGGGTAAAAAATATTCCAAAGGAGCATAGGATTGATGTGTTCATAGGGAGTTTAAAGGATAATATCCAACATGAAGTTCGCCTTTGGGAACCTGATTCATTAGAGAAGGCATTCAGGTTAGCAAGAAAAATGGAAAGCAAAATTATGGAAACCAGGAAGCATACCACTCACAACTATAAAGATGGAAATGTTATTGCCCCTAGTCTTCCAAAACCTATAAGGTTGACACCACAACAATTGGAAGAAAAAAGAGCAAAAGGGCTTTGTTACAGTTGTGATAGCAAATACACTAAAGGTCATAAGTGTGCTGAGAGGAAATTATTCGACATAGATTGTGAAGAGGAAGAAGAAAAGGAGAAAGAAAGGTAAAAAGAAGAGGATATACTCCAGGAACAAAGCCTAGATAAAGAAGAAATGAATCCGACCATATCTTGTAATGCATTGGCCAAAATCACCACTTCTCAAACCATCAAGATAGAAGGGCAAATCAAGAAGAAAAAGGTAATAGTGTTGATTAATTCATGAAGTACCCACAATTTTATTCATTGTAAGGTAGCAAAAGAATGGAATTGCTTCTTATATCCAGCACCAGAGTGTCAGGTGATGGTTGCAAATGGAGGAACAATAAATTGCTCTAGAAAGTGCCATAATATCAAGCTATCGATGGGAGAATATGTATTGACTAGCCCAATGCATTCCATTCCAATGGGAGGTGCTGATGTTGTACTAGGAGTCCACTGGCTACAATACTTGGGTACAATAGATTTTAATTTTCAAGAAATTTTCATGAAATTTTATGTGGAAGGAAAGAAAGTTGAATTAAGGGGTATTGCAGGGAAACCAAGAGAGATAATCAGCTCTAACGGTATGACAAAGCTTCTAAAAAAGGAACAGAGAGGTGTAATTGCACAATTATGTTCACTAGATGTTTCCACATTGGAATCATCTATTTCTCAAGATCTCCAAAAGGTCTTAGACAATCATTCCAAGGTATTTGAGACTCCCAAAGGTCTCCCACCTATGCGTGATCATGATCATGCTATTCATCTGATTCCAGGAAGAGTTCCTCCAAACATCAAGCCGTACAGATATCCCTATGCCCAAAAGAGTGAAATTGAACATATGGTTGCAAAAATGCTAGAGGCTGGTATAATTCAACCTAGTCAAAGTTCTTTCTCTGCTCCAGTAGTATTGGTGCACAAGAAGGATGGATCATGTCACATGTGTCTGAATTATAGGGAGCTCAACAAGCTCACTATTAAAGATAAGTTTCCAATTCTTGTCATTGATGAATTACTGGATGAATTGCATGAATGAATTTACTTCACCAAGTTGGATCTTCGTTCACGATATCATCAAATCAGAATGAAGACTGAAGACATTCCGAAAACAACATTTAGAAGTCATGACCTGTTCATTATGAATTTTTGGTCATGCCTTTTGGCCTTACCAATGCACCTTCAACATTTCAAGGTTTGATGAATTCCATTTTCAAACCATTCCTTAGAAAATTTGTGTTAGTATTTTTTGATGATATACTAATCTATAGCAAGTCTTGGAAGGATCACGTTGAACATGTTGACAAGGTGCTACAACTATTGGAGGAGAAACAATTATATGCAAAAATATCCAAATTTTTCTTTGGAGTACAAGAGGTGGAATATCTGGGTCATATTTTATCTCATGAAGGAGTTAAGGTAGACCCTAGCAAAATTAAAGCAATTAAGGAATGGAAAATCCCCACATCCATAAAGCATCTGCGAGGATTTCTCGGGTTGACAGGGTATTATCACAAGTTTGTTAAGAATTGTGGGAGAATAACAGCACCTCTACCAACATTATTGAAGAAAGATTCATTTTCATGGACTCCAGAAGCAACAAAGGCCTTTGAGCATCTTAAAGAGGAAATGGGCCAAGCACCGGTCTTAGCTACACTAGACTTCACAAAAACCTTTATTGTGGAATGTGATGCTTCACGAAATGGAATTGGTGCTATTTTAATGCAAGATGAAAGACCCATTACTTTTGAAAGTCATCTAACTCAAGGGAAAGTTTTTACACGAAGCTATTTATGAGAAGGAAATGTTGGCAATACTCCATGCACTTAAGAAATGGCGACCCTACCTAATGGGAAGACACTTCAAGGTAAAAACAGATCATGATAGCCTTAAATACTTTTTAGAACAAAGATTATCCTCTGAAGAGTAACAAAAGTGGGTCACAAAGATGTTGGGCTATGACTTTGAAATCTTTTACAAAAAAGGGAAGAAAAATATGGTGGCAGATGCACTCTCAAGAAAGTATGAGGCTATGGAAGCATTGTTGTGCGCCATTTCTATTATCCAACCAGATTAGATAAATGAAGCAAGGGATGAATGGGAGAAGGATGAAGAAGTGTGGACACTCATTCAAAAGTTGTAGAAGATCCCAATTCAAACAATATTGCCAGAACTTGAAGAGGAAGGAAAAATCATATTGGAACTTGGAGCAATCACAGAAACAAGAACACGACAGCTACAAAATCGATCAATTTCAGAGTATCTCACCAAGTGGAATAACTTACCCACTGAAGATTCCACATGGGAGGACAAGAATATTCTACAAAAGCTTCAAGAAGTACTCAAGCATTGAGGACAACACTTTTTGAAGGAGAGGGGCATGTTAGGCCCGTATACTACTAGTGTAACCCCTTATTTTTATTAGTACAACCCCCTTATTATATTGTTGTACCCATATTGTTAATATTTTTCCCCATAGAAGCCCACTATTGTTATTATTGTTCCCTTACATTATTATTGTTATGTCAGCTCCAATTATATTATAACTCCTTAGACTCCTATATATACAAAGGAGGTCTTGTCATTTGTATCATCGAAGAATTATTCATTTGTGTAATGTAAAGGAGGTTTCCCCCTCAAAGAGGCTGAATTCTAAGGCGTTGATCTCTCTTTTCTATCTTTTTGTTAGCTAGTTTCATAACAGGCAATAAATCCAACATCATTAAGTAAAAAGCATATCTTTGTTTGTACAATAAAACTGTTTCTTTTGGTACAGAAAAAGTTGTTGTTGATTTTGTTTTTACTGAAATCTTTGCTAGATTTGGTGTGCATTGAGAAATTGTTTCTAATAATAGTCTGCAGTTTATTTCTAATCTGGTACAGGGTGTGATGGAGCAATATAAGATCTGGCACAGGAAATCCACGCCGTATCACCTGCAAGCAAATGGCCAGGTGGAATCCATGAACAAAGTGATCGAGTCCATTCTTACAAAGATGGTCAATATGGATTGGAAGGACTGGGCTGAACGATTACCAGAGGCTTTGTGGGCATATAGAACCACTTGGAGAAATAGCACAATACATACACCATATGAGCTGGTATATGGCAAACAGGTTCTGTTACCAATTGAATTCCAGATCAAAACTTTCATAACTGCAGTTCAGTTAGGACTAGACCTCTATGAGGCACAACAACATCATCTTCTCCAATTAAATGAGTTAGATGAATTTTGTAGGGATGTTGTTTAGTAGAACATACTAATTCAGCACCAACATAAAAGGTGGCATGACAAGTCTATTCAGAAAAAGCAGTTGCAACCAGGTGATTGGGTGCTCCTTTATGATTCTAGATTTAAAATCTTTAAAGGGAAATTCCTTACTTGTTGGATGGGACCTTGTGAAGTGATCTGAGTATTTGAGAATGGAGCAATAGAAGTTAAAACTATTGATGGAAAAAATTCAGTATTCTTGGTAAATGGGCACAGGCTAAAGAAGTATTTTCAGCCACCTACTAGGGAAGATTTTACACAAAAGGTCCAATAGCAATTTGGGATGGTAGTGGTGAATGGTAATACCAACCTTTTGAAAACATGAATTCTCTTTCTTCTTAAAAATAAAAATAAGAAAAGTTAAAAAATAAGAAAAAAACTAAAGAAAATATATTTTCCTGTAATTATGAAAATGAGTTCGCTGACATGATTGCCGAAGGATCAACCTAAAAACCAGCTTGCTAGCAGGAAGATCAAAAATACCTAATAAAAATAAAATGTTGCTTGATCTTTAGATATGCTAGCTACCACCAAGTAAAATCAATCCTAGTAGAACCAACCTTTATACAGTTGGGGTAATTAGCATGGATACTTTTACTCAAGTAATGCTTAATTTTTGCTGCAGTTATTTTTCTTGCACCAGTGCAGGCAAACCTTCCAGAAATTTTTTTGCCTTTCTTCATATTCCACTTTCATAATATTCCCTCAATTTTCTTCCTTAATCCTAGAATAATTAACCTTCCCACAGTCTTCTAAATTTGCCATGTCCGCTTCGAAGAAATCCCACTTTACCCTTGAATTTTTTCCCTATCCCACTTCTATTTATGCCCTGTTTTGGTACTATTCCTGGAATCCCTGTAGAAAAATTCCTTCCCATTATGAAAATTCTGCTTTCCCAATTCTTTATTCCCTCATGAATTTATTGCAGGATCTCGTACAAAGAGCAAAAGGATGCTCTAAAGCATCAGGAAAGGGCGAGGTAAGTTTTTAGTATAGGTTGAGGAAGTCATGTGAAAGTCCAACCTATATTTTATTTAAATTCTTTGTTTTAGATATTATTCTTACACTAGTGCAAGCGTGTTGTCCTATATGATAAAATAAGTAGACAGGTACCAGTGGAATAGTATGATTTAAGTGGTGCAAGCAGATCATTGCAAGCATGCACCTCATCAGCAACATAGTACAAGTTCTTTTTATAGCATACGACATAAGAAAAATGGTCATCATGAAATTTATATGAAGCCCCTTCACTTAACTGATGAAGTACTTATGCTGTCATACTAACTAGGAGAAATTATTTAAAGTACAAGGTGTTTTTTTAAGTTAGAAATCATGATCTTTTTTAGTAAATGCTAATATTTTTCCTTGAATTATGAATGAATGCAGAGATATTTTAACCGTTGCTTGGACATGATTACCCCTCTTTTCCATAATCCTAAATGTCCTTAACTCATAGTTATTACCTCACCTAGCCATTAAACAGCCGCCACAAGTACCAATCCGGCCTGACCTCAAAGATGACGTGCAGATATGGTGAATGAACCAGTGATACAATGGAAAGGATGGTGGAAAGTTAGATTTCTGTTTATAAGGGCCGATTTCCCTGGTATTACGCGCAAAAATTTCAGAACCTGACTATTCATATTCATTAAGAAACAATGCCACCTATTCGAAATGAATCCATATCTCTCAACAAAATAGAGCAGACTGCCAAGTATTGCAATAATATTTCACTATTGTGAGACTCGGGTTTTCTTCTGTTTCTGTAGAAGTTTGACAGGTATGATAGGGAAGTGGCCCTACATTTTGTAAGGAGTTTTAGAAATGGCTGAGTGAGAATTGGGCCTCCCAAATTCAAAGTCATAGAGGAATTCATAGTTGTAGCGACGGGCTTAGAGAACACTTGAGAACAATGGTTTAGGAATCAGAAGCTAGAAGGGAAACACTGGAAGCATTTTGTCGTTGATAAAAAGATAGAGGTAGACTGGAAATTAGGAGTTCTGCACAACACCTTATTAGGTCAGTGGAAAGACCTCCTTTTCATTTTACAAAAGTTTGTGACCTACGAAGGAAAATGCACCCGTACCTTGGTATATCACTTTATAATGCTGCAACATTTTGAAGTTGTCTAGCACATCCGGTGGAGGACGAATTTCCCTTATTCTGCTCAAAAGCTTGGAGAAAATGGATAAAAGCATACAGGATGGTAGGGCAGACTAGGCCAACACAAGGTTATATCATCATGGCCTAGTGAAAATCTTGGTCTTGAAACAGTTGGAAGTAAAAGGTATGACATGGGAAGCGTTGTTAAAACAGCTGCACAAAGAGATAGCTGCTGGAAAGGGGATAGAGGACCCCACCACCACAAGTAAGAACCCGATCAAAAATGAAAAGGGAAGTCCTTCTTGCACCAGGGAAAAAAGGAAGCAACCCAAACAAGCAGAGAATGCCTCGCCTTCAAATGAGAGCATGACTAGCACACTAGCTGAAGAGACCATTTCGACCCCTGAAAATGACAACCTGTGAGTCCTTGTAGACGGAGCAAAGCTTCTATAGGTCGAGAATGATGCTCTATTGGCCAATTTTGGAAAGAGAGTAAAGTCTCTTGAGAAGGCAAAGAACCATAGTCCCCATAGGGCGTGGAATCCCCTCTTGCACCAGTACAGGAAGAAGCACTAGTGCAAGAAGAAGAATCGAAGAAAGAAGCAGAAAAAAATGAAGCAGAAGAAGAAGATACAGAGGAAGAAGAGCTAGATGATGAAGAACCCACAAAAGAAGAAGAAGCAGAATCTGAGGAAGAAAAGGTGGAACCGGAAAAAGAAGAGGTAGACCCTACAGATGATGAAGCAGAAGAAGAAGAAGAAGAAGAAGAAGAAGAAGAAGAAAAAGAAGAAGAAGAAGAAGAGTCAGAGTCTAAAGAAGGAGCAGGAGAAGGAGAGGCAGGAGAAGAAGAACCAGAGGAGGAAGAACCAAAAGAAGAAGAACCAGAGGAGGAAGAATCAGAAGAAAAGGGACTAGAGGGAGAAGAGTTTCCTGATGTAACCATGGTGGATATGGAGGTCCCTAAGAAAGACACAGCTCTTGCAAAAATGGAGAAAGAGAAGGAATTGGCAACCCTTGTTGCTCAGGTAGTTGAGTTATAGCTTCAAGTACAAAATTTAGAGCAGGTTGTAGTCAAAGCAAAAGAGGACAAAGAACAGAACAGAGGAGAATTGATGGAAGAAATCTAGAAGAAGAAAAGGGAAGTTAAATTCTGGAAGTATCGAGTTACACAATGTTTTAGGTGGCTTAAGAAGTTGACCAAGAAATTGAAGAGTACAGAAAAGAAGAAGTCTGAAACATTGTAGGGTGATGAGAGTATGCCAGAGCAGGATTAAGCTGGAGTACTTAAAGTTTTGAAGTTTTTTGCAGAGGTAAAGAGTTGTGTGAGGACACACAACAATTTAGGGATGGGAGGATGTTAGCCCACTAATTTTCTTCCTTTTGACCATTTTTCCCTTCCTAAATCATGACCATTTATTGTTGTTTTACCTCACTTATACACCCTCATCTTGCACTAGTCCATGAATGATGACATATTTCACTTAGAACTTTATATTTCATATTTTAAACTTAACTTATCATTAATTAATTATTTATCAAGTGATTTCTTGCTTATAATCACTCTTGTAACTTATCGATATCTCCAATGTTGTTTGATAGTCAAGTGCTTACCATGACTGCTCATCCTAGTGCAGGATCAGATCTCCCACCAGTACCAGCACAGCGAATCATTGTAGGAGACCCAGACCTACTTGATCACCACCTTGTTCTGTGCCGCTTCAGCCACGACAATAAGTTAGATATGAAGGCAGCCGAGTTCCAGCTACAACAGCAAGGCAATCCAAAGGTAGTTGAGATGAGATTTATCAAGAACGAATAGCTGGACATTGGCTACGACCAGTTTTGTTAAACTGCCTAATTTTGAAGGCCGAAAGCTAAATTCTACATATCAGTTATGTAATCAGTTAAATGATCATTTTAGCCTTCGGTAAAGGATCTATATAACAAGGAATGTAAATAGGATGAGATAGTTCTTGATAAGTTTGTATAGAACAGAGATATAATCAGGCAAGTGATAAAAGGCTTGTATTTTTGTTATCGCCCAAATATAGGCTAGACTATGTAATCACATATGTATTTTCCTCTATGAATTAATAAGAAGGGAGCTGCACCTTGTGTTTTCATGAATCGTATTTTTGTTTGAAGTTGATGAATTGATAAAGTGCTGAGCAACATTTCTATTTAGAAGGGAAACACGCTGGTTGGCTAGGGCCCAACTAAACAAGCACGTTTACCCTATTTTTTGTTCTTGTAATTTATGTTTCTACTACCAAGTATGATTTAATGTACAACACATGAATTCCTGTTTGAGTGAAAGTGGATCCACAGCGTGAAGTAGTTAGAATTTATTTTCCTGCATCTGATTTTGGATTGGTTTCCCTACCTAGTCTAGGAAGGAGAAATAGCCCTGCACCAGTGCACATTGGTGTGCTATTAATTTCCTGTAGTTTTGTTTGATTTTGGTTTTCCATGCCTAGTCCAAGTAGGAGAAATAAACATGCACCAATGCATGTTGGTGTGCTATTCATTTCCTGCAGTTTTGTTTGATTTGGTTTCCCCGCTTAGTCCAAGCAAGAGAAATAACCCCGCACCTATGCACGTTGGTTTGCTATTCACTTTCTATAGTTTTGGTTGATTTGGTTTTCCCACCTAGTTCAAGCAGGAGAAATGAACCTACACTAGTGCACATTGGTGTGATGCAGCAAGCCTTTTAAGTTTACTTCCAGTAGTTTTCTTACTTTCATTAATGTTTCCTTACAGGATAAATTATACAGATTGCTTCTTTATTTTTGCACTTTGTTAAAATTAGAAACATCCATTTTTATGTGTGCAATTTTATTTCAGAGAACTTGTAGTAGTTAAGCTCTTATTTCAAGAATTAAATACTAAGTGTAAGAATCTCTGATCTGGTGCAAGAACTAGTTTCTTGTCACAAGATCTGAGTGCTCTGAACTTGAGAAAGTTCAAGCCCTTGCATGAAGGAAAACACTTTTAGTATAGACAGTATTCAGACACTGTGCATAAATTTTTGTTCTTGCACTAGTGCAAACAAACTAAACTAGTGCAAGAAGGAAATCTTTATATAAGTAGGTTTGAAGGACCCATTTATTGAGACTGCTAAAATGTCTTTGCTAAAGAAAAACACACACTCAATAGTTAATCAATAGTTAGCTAGAGTGATTGCTCCTTTATTTTTAAATCTCTTTTGCAAATGCATTCTTCCTTGTTCAGGTCTAGATTATTTTGATGGTTCAGGTTGCCTTTTTCTTTCTTTAGTTTGATTCTCAACTCTTTCCTTTAAAGAAATTAGGGATTGAAATTAGAAATATTCATACCATCTCTGGCATTGCCTATGCTTCGTCTCTAAGTTTATGAATCCCCCGGGTTGATAATTAAGTGTTGAGGAGTTTACTTAAGTGCAATTCCTGCACCCAACAATCATCTTTGGACTAGACATGAGTTGTATCTACCCAAGTAACTACAAATGGTATGGATACATCAATGGGACATAATGGCTGGAATCCCAATCCCAACCCCAACTGAAAGGGGTTGTGCCCAGTTGAGCCATGGAGAGCTCTATTGTAGTTTTCCTAGACATAGGGGAGAATTTTATCCCATGTGTGAGGATGCTTTGAGTTGTACATGCGTAGAGTGTGCATGATCATCATATTGATGACCTATGTGTTGCCATATATTTGGAGGTGGTAGGCCACAGACTTAGTGAGCTTGGTATCGGCTGAACCAAAATTTACTTAAAAACCTACTGTCGTGATCTAAGATAATGGACTATGGTATCCTAAAGTGTACTCACACTCGTTCAAAGAAGAGATTAGCAGTGGCTTCTACAGTGATACTACTTTTGTAGGATGCCATAATGGCCGTCTTAGAGAGTATTTCGATGACCATGAAAACAAAGTCATTTCCATTCTTAGTAGAAGGAAGCCCTGACATTTCATCCATGGAGATGGATTCCCAAGGCCGAATAGGAGTAGGTAGAGGAGTATATAGGCCTTGATTATTGATTGTCAATTTGACAATGACATAAACATTGCAGGATTTGATGTACTTCCTGACATCCTCTCTAAGGTTTGGCCAATCTTAATACTTCTGTAGCACCGCCACTGTTTTCTCAACTTTGAAATGTCTAGTGAATTGACTGTAGTGTGCCTCCAAAATCATCTTGGCAGGCTCACTTAAAGGAACATAGAGGTACCACAAATGGCATAGCAGTGCACCCTCGAGGTGAAAATTGGGAATTTTCTTTGCTTTTAGGAGCATCTGGTACATGTTGTCGAATTCTGGATCATTGTTGTAAATATGTGACCATCTTAAAGTATCATGCCCACAAGAGTCAAATGCATTGGTCAGTGCCATAACATATGGTCAACTAAGATAGTTTGTGACATTATTGGTGTTTCACTTCTTGTAATTGACGTTCAAATGGAATTTTTGCAGATATGTGGACCATTTCTGATGGTGATCATTATGTAACTTTCATTTTGTTTATATGAACTGCAAGGGTCAATGGTCTGTGTGGATGATTTTTTTTCTTCCCCAAAATGTAATTATTCCATTGTCGGAAGACTTCCACAATGGAATACATCTATTTTTTAGAAGTGGGATACTTTCGAACTGTATCGAAAAGTGTCTTGCTAGGATATGCCATTGGATGCCCCTGTTGGGTAATAGCTAAACCAATAACATAGTCGTAGGCATCTATCTAAATTTCAAATTAGTGTTGCAGGTATGGAAATGTGAGCATTGGTGTACAATAAAGGTGATGGTTCAACTTGAAAAATGCCTACTATTGGGATTCAGACCAAAAGAACTTTTCTTTTGCTCCGCCCTTGGTATCTTGACTCAAAGGCGAACTGATATGAGAGAATCCTAACATGAACTTATGAAAGAAATTGGCAAGACCTAGGAAGCTACAGACCTCTATTAGAGTGGTTGGAGTTGGCCAATCTCGAATAACTTGTATCTTTACAGGGTGTAGATGCACACCTCACTCATTAATGATGTAGCCTGTATATTAAACCTAGGTCATACCAAAAGTGCATTTCTTGAAATTGGCACACAATTTGTGTTGTCACATGTTTTGGAGGACCTATCAGATATTGTGTATGTGCTCTTCCCATCTTCGGCTGAATATCAGGATGTCATCTAGGTACACTACTATGAATGAGTTGGTGAAGTGCCTAAGATTTTTTTCATCATCCACATGAAGGTTACGAGGGAATTCTTCAACCTAAAAGGCATGACCAACCATTCATAAGGCCCTTCTTATAATTTTAGGGTGGTCTTCCATACAGTGAAGGGTTAAATAGATACCTCATGATAATTGGACTTTAGGTTAATCTCGCTGAATTATTTGGCGCCCTTGAGCTGGTCTAGAAGGTCATCAATCCATGGGATTATATACCTATTCTAGAAAGCAATCTTATTCAGTGCTCTATAGTCCGTACAGAGCCTCCATGTTCCATACTTCTCCTGTACAAACACAATAAAGATTCCACAAGGTGATGAACTCAACATTATGTGCCCTTTCTGCAGCAACTCCTGGATTTTCCTTCTGATCTTGCCATTCTCTAGAAGAGAGTGTCAGTAGATTGGTCAATTGGGTAGTGGCGTGCCCTATCTTAGGTGGATGGAGTGCTTGAATTGACAGTGTAGGTGTACCCCAATGGGCGAGGTGAGGATGTCCTCATATTCCTCCATGACCTCATCCATCTGTTGTTGTTGTGTGGTAGAGCCTTGTCTAGAGGTCATGGAGGTGGCCATACTTTTCCTCTTACCCTGAGGGTGAATCATGAGGATGAAAAAGTTCCTTTTCTGAGTTATGATATCATTGCATTGCTTTGCAGAGATGAAAGAAATGGTGGTAGGCGGTGCTACCTCCTATATCCTATACAATTTTTTGCCCAAAGTAATAATAAAAGTGGGAGGCCTAGACGCATAAACAAAATGATGCTTCCACAAGTATGGTTGGCCTAATAATACATCACAAAATTCAAGAGGAGTAACATCACACTCACCTCATCTATGAAGGGCTTGATGTTGTAGGGAAGGTGAGACTATTGGTTGATGCAGAGATCTCGTCCTTAGTGAAGCCATCTGATGGTGTACGGTGACGGGTATTGTGTGGTCGGTAGGCCCAACTGCTTCATGACCTCTATTGAAATGAGGTTCTTTTGGCTCCCATTATCTACAATGAACTGCAACAGGGAACTCTTCACCTACATCTTTGAGTGGAAGAGGTGCTCCCTCTCCTCTCTATCTTTAGGCTCAAACTTCTAGATCCTGGCAGTGTCAATGGTGGCACTGGGATTTGCATCAATAATATATTTCCCTTTTTCATTCCCCTTGTCAGGCTCTAACATAGAATTAGAACATGCATCTTATTTGAAAGCCTTTAGCTCAGCTATGAGTGACTGCTTGGTTGGACACTCACTTGTGTTGTGAGTAGGGATCTTATGCAACTGATAGCAATTTCCCATGTCCTTATTTGTCTTCGTGGTGCTTTTATTTAGTTTTGTCTTTGATGGGTTGTCCCGATTCACCCCACCTTGGATTTGACCATTTTTTTTTTGTTTGGGGGTGCCCTTCGCTTCCTTTAGATTCATTGATCCAAAGTCTCGCTTATTCTGTTTAAACTTCTGCTTGATCTCAATAGCATATCGATATGGAACATCGAAAGAGGAAATGTCTAAGAAATCCATTTCATCTTGGATGTACTTATGTAGATAGCCGTGGTACTTGAGTGCCAAATTTTGCTTAGAATTCTTAATACCTAGCTTCGTAAAAAAGGCATGAAAAACATTTGCGAACTTTGACACATCTTGGTCTCTTCCCTGCCGAAATGTTGTCCACTTTATGTATTTATCTTCATATCTCTTGAAAGGGTAATATTTTTCCTTAATGCAGTGTTATAAAGAATTCCAAATGGGTGCGGATGAGAACAATGAGGATTACCTCTCATCCCTTTTCTCACAATAGTTTCCCAACAGTGCTTGATATGGGGGTTGACTTTAAGGAGTGCAAAGGTAATCTTTTCCCAATTGAAAAATTCATGAACCGAAAAATTATTCTTCCAAAATATTTAACCATGTATTTACAACGTCTGCATCTATCTGGCCTTCCAATATAGGAATGTCAAAGTTAATGTGTACCTTAAAAAGAGTGGCACCTCTAGCATGGCTACTCGATGAATGTGCATTGCCTGTGGGTATTTGTTGAAGGATTTGGGTGAAGTTATCCATCGTCTCCTTCCTCTACCACTTGAGGGCCTCCTCAAATAATATTTTGAAAGGATATCCTACCCCCTTGTCTTTATTTTCTTCTGCCATGGGAGGTTGTTTGGGTTTACGAGGCTGGTCTTACAAAGGTTCAACCAGTTCAAGCCCTAAATCATTATACCTTGACCTCATTGGGGACATGCAAAGAAAAAAAAAACTAAATAGAAGACTGCTCGGATAACACTAATCCAAACTTACAGAGGAGCGCAAAAAAATACAGATATAAACTTAAACATAGATATGCACCGAAAAAGAAATTTCATTTCATTAATATCAATAAAGTGAAATACTCTTACATCCCCAATGCAAATAAATTATCTCTGGCGATGGTAGCTTATCTCTGAGAAGAGATGTGTCTGATACATTCCAATGAAATGTGTTATAATGAGGCTTTAAGGCCTATTTATTATTGATAAACAATGAAAAACCATAAACATCTGAAAACATAATCCTAAGAGATGAAGCATCAAAACTTTTGGCCTTTTTTGGGTAAATTGGTACTTCAACTTTCTAGGGTCGTAATTTTGGCATACAATCTCCATTTGACATGCACAATTCCTCATTGGAAATAGATATCTGAGGCCTACAACATTCTATTTCAAACATCAAGTGAAAATTTGTGTTTTCCCATTTGCCAAAAAAATGTTGTTTAGGGACTCAAAACAGCTTTGAAAGTTCAGGACCTAAAAAAATGCAAAAAATAGTAAACTATGCTACAATTAAGGAAATTGAAAGAAACAATGGTGGGGGTCCAAGTGGAATAGGTGGGTCACCACCAATATCCACCTGGATCAACAAACCAACGCACTAACAACTCACAGCCATCCCTCAAGACACTAGGCCACCCATAAGTCAATGCATAAGCACTAATAGTAAAACCTCGAGTTAGAATTGATTTTCCACAAACCTAACTACGTACCACACCGACAACAAGGAATGCATGAAGTTGTGAGCCTCCAAAAACGCTCACAATCCTACCTGCCAATGGTGATGACCGAAAATCTTCAATTCAGAGCATACGGCCCCAAGATGAGTGCCACCTTTTAAGGTCAACCTCTAGACCATTGCCCAGAAACTTCCTTAAACTTGTCAGAATCATAAATGACATGGAAATAAGGCTAAAGATACAAACTTCAGTTATAAACTTGACCTACACTAGCAAGAACATACTATTCATTTCGTCAACACATGGAAAACATCTAAGCTATAGGTCATGAATGCATATATGATCAAAAACTGATAGCCTTCACCTGAGAATCACCGAGAAGGTTCTAACCCATCTCTACCTTGCTTCAATAGCATTTGTTAGTCCATGCATTGATCAACCATTGATATAATCATCAAGCATGTCAAGAGCCATAGACAATATACGTCATATAAATATAAAATAACCAACATATAAACTGTGGCAAACCAACCATAATATCACCAATATAATTGTTGCAAATATACAATAATCACAATAGAAGAATAACTTGTATTAATATATGATAATACCAACCATGTTAGGGACTTTCACGTACCACCCAAATATAGATTAGGTTGAACCAAATCTCTTTTTCATCCAATCACCCCCGTGCCATATTCCAAGCATGAACATGGGATCTCATGCAATAAACCAAACAAAACCAAACTAGGGCTTCAAGAGGCCAAACCAGCTCAACCCTTAATGATTCTATCTCTACAATAGAACATCGCTAACACCAACTAGATTTGTGTCTAACCAAATTTTCTAGGGCTCCAGTAACTAATAACTCAACCCACAACCTTCCAAGGCTCCAGAGAATTTGTCGAACCTGGTTCGAGGGAAGAGCAACTCAACCCACCAATTTCTCTAGATAATTTGTCCCAACCTAGGCTCCAGGACTAGTAACTCAACCCAAGTTGTTTTAGGGATTTCAAAGTGTTTGTTCCAACCCATAGACATACATAATTATGAGCACGAACCAGAAAAAAATCAAGTGGAAAAAGGAAAACACCATGGTTATCTAGGAAATGGCAAGGGAAGGTTAAAACCAATGTCAACCCAAGAAATCCTCCATGCCAATGATAAAACATAACCAACAAATCAAATTCATATAACATGCATCAATAAATCAGTAAGGGAATCACACATGCAACCTATTACCTGCAAAGAAATACAACTATAGTTGTTGATTCATAGGTTCCCTTGCGCTTTATTTCTGTCCTTTTCCTTCTCTCTCCAATCGAAGTGAAAACTAGAGTTCTCAAAGAATACTCCAAGAAAAATAGAAGTGTGCAAGATTAAGAGAGAATAGGGGAATATAATGAGAGTGCCAAAGACTAAACTGATGAAATACTAAGAATTGATCCTCATAAGCCTCTTTTATCATTGAGGCTTATATTCTTTTCATTTTCCTCCATTTTTCCTTCAATTTCCCTCTCATGAAATTTTTTGTCCCTCCAACTTCTTTTTCTCCTATTTTATGTTATTTCATAAATAAAACATCAATTATTGCCACTTTTTATTTTCTAGCACCTTTTCCAATTTCCTTAGCCATAAATAAACTAGAAGTGACACCCACTAGTATGTTTTTCCCACCATTCAACTTGGAATCCATTTCCTATGAACTTGGTCTTATTTTATTTACGAGGAAAATTAACCCGAGGCTATTGCAAACCCCACCCCCTAGGGAACACCGTCCTTAGTGTTTTATGACACCTATGACTAGAGAGCTACTGAAAACAAAACATACTATCTATGGAGTTTCACAACCTAGCTCCTTGAAGTATTAACAATGAAATCTTGTTAAAAAAATTCCAACATATTGCTTGCTAGAGCTTTATGACACAACTAATTATAGTATTTAAAATCACAACCACATATACTTAAGAACATTTTCTTAAACCAAAAAATAATCATATTGTCTAAGGAGATTTATAAACATAGCTCAATATAGTATTTTCAATATTATACACATGTACATATGCACATTTTTTCAACCAACAAATAAAAGGATATGGTGCTTGCATTAGTCAACAGGGGAATTGAGAGGCTCACACCTCCACACTAAAATGTAGTACCAGGATTCACCTCCTTCCTAGGAAGTCAAAATCCATTTCCAAATTCAAGTTTTGCATCCAATGTACAACCCTACAATCCTTTCACTACTTTTTCTCTCAGTGAATAGTTACCGACTCATTTTTCTAGGGCACACTCCGAATGTGCTTTTGATTCCATTTAGCAAAGCTAATGACAAAAACAAATATATTTCCTCGGCCTTCCCTTCTTTTCCACATAATCCCTTAGGTAATCAGGTCACCTGGTTATGTGCAATCTCACACCTTCCAAGTTTTATTAGTAACCCCTTGTCTTCTACATAGTCCTTCGAGTGATCCATTTCTTCGGATTGTTTCATCACATCAGAAGGTCCAAAAAATAATGTATAAACCTACCTAAGACCATCATGTTGTTCATAGCATACTCATGGAAATCAATCGAAACTATTGGGTACCACTATCGCATAATGGTGCTACTCTAGAATGCTTTACCCTCTTACTACTACCTGTTCCAATTCCTTTTTACTGTTACTGCTAATTCTTGTAGCCATTTTCAACCACCCAAACTTGGGAATTTTCCATGCTTTCATACCTAGAAGATTTTTTTCATTAGATTAAAAATAAATTAAAATCATACTTCATTATTGGCTAGTCAATAAGGTACACTTACAGTTTTATTTACATCATATCACAACAAGTAAAGTTAACTCTTTTATCAAATCATCATTTATAAACATATCACATCCAATTAGCTTAAAACTCAATCATCATAAATCAAAATCATAGATCACATGCAATCGTCATAAATCAGGGTCATAGATCGCATGCATAATTAAAACTGACATAAAATATTGATACTTATCATTCAATCAGTTCCTTGCTTCTACCTTTGTTCCTTTCCCTTTCCGTTCACACATCTAATTGGTTACCACATAGGACAAACACCTAATGCCTTCTTTTCAATCATGTACACATACTCGCAGTGTACACCACATGCATACACTCACACATGACATACAACACAATACATAAACCTACACCTAGTGTATAACATAACACATACACCTACACCTAATGTGCAACACGATACATGCACCTACACCAGGTGTACGACACAATACATCTACGTACATGAAGTACAACACAACAAATATACATGTCATGATATAATGACTACACAATACACATAGAAAAATATCACATATACACAACACAACATGTAAAAACTGTACACAATACGACATGTACAATATGTACACAACAATATATATATGCAACACCATATATACAATGTGTACACTGCACCAAATGTACACAACACCATTTGTACACAACACCATTTGTACACAACAATGCATATACAACATGGACACAACACCATCTATACACAACACTACATACACAAGATGTACACAAAACCACATATATGACATGTACACAATACCATCTATACACACCAATAAATATACAACATGTACAACATATACACAATAGTAGTACTACACATCCAAATACCACACTGACTCTACCATGCAACCTTTCTTCTAGTGTCTTTTCACTATCCATGATTGTCCAGAATGTCGCAGATCACGCTGCTTTCATTATGCTAATGTATCCTCTAGCACAACATGTCCATATCATAAGCATAGGCATAGTATTAAAACATAATATCAATTCATATCGACATGATACTGACCTCATAGATCTCTCAAGTTTACTCATCCCACTTGATTTCTCGTAATGTCGAGAAACTCTTCATAACATTCACTTTCATAAGCCATCATTCCTCCACAAAATTATCCTTGTTGATTGTACCCACAAATGACATACATGCGTGCATATATACATATAAGTATTATCATAAAACAATCATAGTCCATTACGACCCTATTATAAAATCACATACATACATAGATGTATACCTATATAGACAACAATATAATCATGATCACAACATAATTACCATATATCATAAGGTTAAGGTTAAGAGTAATCTCTTTATCGATGCACAACATGAACAAAATTTAGAACAATAGTTCCCAACATAGCCAATGCATCTGATGCCTCAAATCTATCTACTTTACATTTCTTGTTACCTTTCTCATGACTTTCCTACCACCATCCGTTTATCCCAATGGACCTAACCAATCCAACTAGTTGTCATATCCTTTCCTTCTAGTGCCATTATACTCATGCACTAGGCTTCATCTAGGTCTTACATTACCTTTTGTGTTACATTCAACTCCACTCGAGCTCCACTAACTTTCCTGTTTACCCAACCAATTCACAAGACCCTCAAAACATAAAGGGAAAGAAAAATTAGGAAACCAAAAGAAAACCATGGAAATCAATAACAATACAACACCAAAAACAATTGGCACGATCATGCACTAGACACAATCAAAATTGCAAATCAAGCGCAAACAACCCACAAAGCACTAAAACAACAAAACTAGCGAAAAACTTCATGAATCGATCCCATGGTTCCTAACACTTCCAAAGGAAAGCTCAACTTGAGCCTTCTCCATGATTTCATGAAAATCTCTTTTGCCATGCAATCTCCTACATCATACTGCCTTAAACAAATAGCTGCCAGTGCATAAATAAAAATAACAATATATCTATTACCTTACCTTGGTGTACCCAACATGTTGACCTATAATTGAACACATATACATATCATCTCTCAAGGGACTCCAATTCTTTGATGGATTGAGCCATAACTAGAAACCAACTTGTTCTAGCAACTATGACCATCCTCCAAATTTTTTCCTATGCTTCGATTTTGGAGGGTCACTTCATATCCATAGAATCTCATATTTCACTCATCGAGGCATTCACGCTTCAAATAAGACTTATCTTTTCATTTTTTCTCATGTTTTCTCACTTAGCTAAATCCTTCTAGGTAACAAGTTGATCTACCAACTTGGTCTCATAGCAGTTATGGGCTTGCCTCCATAAACTATGAAAATCTTTATGGCAAGCAACCTAGATGATGGAATTACGTAGTCCTAACTGAAAGTCATCCTTGATCTCAGGAACTGTGCATTCATGGAAGGTAGCCTAACACTGAGCCCATGAACTGCAGAACCCTCACTAAGATGAGAATTGTGCAATGGATTAAGGCACAAAGTTGCCTAGTTCCCCAGAACTACATAGTGTTTCCTGGCAGTATGCATTGCAAGTTCCTCCTAGAAAGAAGCTAAGAAAGATAAAGGGAAAAAATCATCTGTACAAAGTAGGGATCCATTATTAGTATCTGGAAGGTGGTACATTGCTATTTTTAGAAGTGTTTGCAAACTACCACCTTTGTCCTTGATCTCAGGCATGCACATCATAAAACCTCATTTGATCAAATGTAGTTAATCAACTAGTCTACATCTGATTTTACCATTCAATCTCTGAGTTATAGAATTCTCAAAGACGTCAAGGTAACTTCAGTGGGGTCATCATCGATTTTCTGGGGAAGTTTTTCTTTTATCACCTTTAGCCACTTTCTTTTTGCTTTTGGTTGTTTCACTTATGTGAGTGTTATTTTGCTTGTTTCTATTCATAGTTGTTGGTGTTTCAACTTATTTTTGCTTGTATAGGTGTTGTTTTAGGTTATCTCTTTCCTTTGACAAATGTCACATCAATTTTCCTATTTTTGCATTGATGGTCATTGTTATAGTGACTCTCCTCACATACCTCAGTTTCCTTTTATTTGATCATT
>Ga0115851_100208_pt1 | contig 22436 bp, 17 predicted proteins | sample InSIn2gowninarea_FD_83865 | JGI IMG/M metagenome (GOLD analysis project Ga0115851, IMG submission 83865)
TCACTGGGGCTTACTGCCAATGCTTGTCTGGGTTTAATCTTCTATTTAACTTTACTAATTGCTTTTTAATTGGATTGAGGCCAATTTAGGGCACTGTATAAAAAAATTATAACCTTACAACTTTTCTAGGGTTTATGTCATAAGTCCTAGTCCATGTCTTTATGTAATATATCCTTCTTGGGATTTATTTGTCAAAGAAGAAAATTGGTTTTTTATGTAAATTGAGTCAAATAGACCTCCTCCACCAAGACAAACTCAACAGGAGCCCCAAACTACTATATACTCTTGAACAGTGCACTGGGTGCCATTTTGATATAATGGATATATTCATGAGCCTACTTTGATCATATGTTGTATTCCATCTATATTCTAATGTTGTGTGTTTGGAAACATGAATGAAAATCTTTAAAATTATGTTTTTTTATTAAAAAAAAAAATATTTAATGTATTTTTTACAACGACCGAGTCATTGAAATCGAGCCGGCCGAGTCGATATCGAGTCGGAGTCGGAGTCATAGTCGACCCTCGACCAAGACGGTGTCAGAGTTGGAGTTTTGAAACATTGCCGTTGACCAGGGCTCATTTGACCTCCATTGACTTCGATTTTGAGGGCAAAAATTTGATCTTTGGAGGCTGCACTTATTGGCATAGATATCGAGGCGATTGGGACACTTTGACCAGGGTTGACATTAGCGTTGACTTCAGATTTGACATTAGAAATTACAGCAGTGTTTGACTGGGCTTGACCGAACTGTTTTGGGCTGACTTTGATGCTCCTCAAAGGCTGAATTGGACTATTGTTGACCGAGCTGCTTGGAGGACATTTTGGTGTTGCTTTGACCAACGTTGACTTTCTGGTTAGGGTTGCAATTGACTATTGTTGACTGCTGATTTTGACAGGACTGTTTTGGGCAAGTAAATTTGATATTTGTACTCTCTCTCTGCGCTGAACTATTGAATAATAATAAAAATATTTGATCAAAGGGTTTCCCCCACATTGGGGTTTTTCCCTAGCATCCACCAAATCTTGTGTCCTCTTGTCTTGGCTTCTCTTCTGCACCGGTTTTTATGTTCTATCTACATTTACTATCAATGTATTTAAGTTAATGTGATCGCTACTGGAAATAATTGGAAATTGTCATTGGGCTGATAAGGATCATTGACATAAATTGTGCTAAAGCATAGAACATACCATTGTTATCTAAAATTAACAATGAACAATCTTTTCAATTACAATTTTTTGTGAAAATTATTTCTACAAGGCACAAATTTTGCAGTTCAATACCTAGAATCAATGGGATGCCATGATCATGCTCACCATGTGAGAGGGGTGGTCTTTTAGCTAGTTCAAAGACCTTATGATGTTTGTCTAGATGAAACTATAAAATAGGATAAACTACATGTATGAAGTCCCCCACAACTTGGATGGCACTGAATTAGGTAATAATGCTAGAGTAGCCCTTCTTTGGGAGCTTTTCCATATGATAAGCACTTATGATTTTGAGGGATCCTACTTTGAAACCTTTGAGAGTGTTCCAATGTCCTCCTTTTTAAAGCTCATGTATATATAACTCCTTGATATCAATGATAATGAGGCCCAATGTGCACAACCATTGAATGCCCAAAACTGCATCAAATGTTCAACCAATAAGGCTTATTGACCTAATGGTATAGCAGAAAACCAATTTAGACAAACTTTTATATCTATAGACACTACCTTGTAATGGCTCCTTTTGTCCTTTATGAGGCACCCCGCACTTGTTTTTGTCAAACTCAACCATGAAGGGTTGTTCACAATCTGGCTTCTAGAAAGCAAACTTTTTTCAGTGATGGTACAAATAACATCATGGACTTCCTCCTTAAATTCTCCCATTGACGTCTTTATAGGCACTTATCCTGGATCTTTGACCAAGGTATATTGTTCTCTGTTAAAGCAACTTTTACTCAACATTTACTGGCATCCATTGTAGCAAACTATTTTTTATTATGTGTCATGTGAGACTGGTGACACCTGAATATATATACCAGGCATCCATCTCCAAATAACTTTTCATTCTTATCTGAAGTACCAAAGAGTTTCTATTGTTTTACCTCCCCATCCTTAACATTTTCAACACAATATATTCAAATATTTTTTATTCTTCAATCACAGTAAACCATGCTTTTTTATTCTACACGTTACCACCCTTATTCTAGTACTCATGCATTATTTTTCCTTGTCGATGACTCTCGCCTGTCTCCTCTTTACCTAGGGTTTTATTTTCCTTTTCTGCAAATACACACAGAATTCCCATTATTGTTGTGGAGCCTTTTTACTCTATTACAGCTACAAAAGTAATCTCAAAATAATGCTTTGACGGTGACCACTTCCAGCCATTTCATAATTTTCCAACAAAACCAAAAAGTTCCACCAAAACATCACCATCTAAAAATCTTCAAATAATCCCTTCACTTGAAAATTTGGCTAAAACAATACTCATAAATAAAAATCGATCTTCAGAAAACGCTTCTTTACAAAAAAAAGTCCAATTCAGATTGGAATAGCAACTGCCTTCTTTCCAATTGTCCACAGCAAATCGCAACTTCACAGACTGCTTAAGAGTGTGAGAATGAATAGTTCAACAACTCCCAAGGCTAGTGAACTGCTACAGTTGTTTCAAACTTGGATTTCTTCAACACATCAATGGCTTCTTTTCAGCAACATCAACTGTCTTTCAGCTGATCAGTGTACAGGGAAGAGCAGCAATTATTTTCAGAATATCCTCAGCAACAGCTCTACCAATCTGCTACAGCACAAGTTTTAACTTTTCATCAATACGATCTTCGTGTTTCTTTTCTTTCAGCCTTTCTACATGTTCCCCATACTCCCATGCTCCCCAGATGTGGGTACTCCAAGGAGGGCATTTCCTAGCGTCTGTTTTGGGGTAGATGCAAGGAAATGAAGGCAAAGTCTCCATCAAAATATTTGGCACTCCCATGAAATTGAGATCATGAGATCAAAACAATGTGAGTAGAAGATGCATTTAAGCCATTTCCACCATTTCTTGTTGTGCTAGCTTATGCTCTGATTCGTAATGATTCGTAACAAAAATATTGCACATGGAGAGTATTCATGTATATTATTGTTATTCTACAGAAATTTTTGAAGGAATTATCCGAATGAGATTCACTTTACTTGAAATCTCAGCACCTAGAAATGATATGTTAGGCAATCCTGTAGATCGCTGGGATAATCAGACAACTAAAGAGTACTGCTACCATTCTTTAGCTCCTTGGCAAATCAATCACCAAGACTGAGATCCAGGGTCCGCGCATTGGTCAAAGGAGTCAAAATCCTAACTTTGATAACAGCACTTGGGATATGCCCAGGAATTACACAATCTATCATATAGGTAACATAAAGGTTAGAATAAACTTCAATAAGGTCCAAGAAGCAGACTCCTTAGGTAATCAGCCTAACCATGTTAACTAAAGCCTAAAATATATTTCAAAGTCTAGACACTTCAGCATGCCGTCAAGACGTTCCAACAGGCATTTTTTATAAATAATCATAAAATCAAATGTGGCAAAATAAAAGAACTTCCTTGAATAAACAAAAATAGATTCTTCCTGTTAGGAAATGTATTATATTTTAATACTTACTGCAATAAAGTCAAAAGCCCTTGTTTTCTCCTCTTTTCTTGAGCTTTCTGTAGTTGAAACACGGTTAGGTGTTGGATCACCTGTAAAGTCAAAACCATCTGAATATGTAGGAGCAAGCCCATTGCCCATTGCAGAATCAGTCCCAAAAAAGCCTGTAGTTTCTGAACCCACTCCCATTCTCAAACGCTGCAAATTAGCCATTGCAGCTAGTAGCTGCTGCTGAGAAAGAGAATTTCCAATTGGCCCAAAGTTCGTTGCCTGTAAAGGAAACATTTGATGCATCACCATATTCGGTGGCATGTTGTACATGGAACTGACTGAGGGTAGAGGTGATGAATTTGCACCCATCATTTGGGAGCTCGGTAAACTATCCAAAGCCTGATATACTGTAGGATGGTTCTGCTGAAGAAACTGAAACCCCGTTCCTGGTTCGTTAGAAGTAGCATTCCCAGAATTCACAGTCTGCTGATAACTCTCTGATAGAGATTGATTGATGGACAGAGAACCAAAAATGTCATCCAAGCTGTCTGATTGTACAGAAGGTTTGCTATTGCTTTGTTCTATATTTTTAGCAAAATCACTTAAGAAACTGCCATTGTCCTTGTTTGATGTTACTGTATCAACATTCTCCATCTCACTACTGTTACCAAGCACCAACCCTGAAAAAAGATTATTGGTAGAGGCATTGCCTTCAGCTCCTTCAGTGTGAATGGCCAACTCAACAAAAGGATCCTCTTCTATATTTACAATGTTTCCTTCATCTCGAGTAGGTAAGAATTCATCACCCAACAGATCTACAGTAGCTGATTTTGTCAAGGTATCAGTATCTTTTGCCTGTGACACACCTCCACCAGCAAGCAAGTCTATTTCGCTAGTATCTATCAAGTCTGGCATCTCAACAGAAACAGGCTTTGCTGTGGTTTTGTCATTCAGCTTTTCTGTCACTGTGGTTTTGTCATTAACTGCTGTGCTACCTCCAAGAAGACCCAATACCTGGTCCAAATAACATACCAGAAATGACTTTATCATTAATTGAGCATACACAACCAGGGTAAATAGTAAATAACCAGGTCCCAAACTGAAATCTTTTCACATGCATTTTACAAAGAAAGAGATCAAATGTGATCTACTCAAATAGATAATATCCAAGGCAGAAGATAAATTTGATTTAGTCTAGATATCTGATAAGTTCAATAACTAGACAGGGCCTAGTAGATCAGTTCAATGAGTTCGAACAAACTGTTTCAAGTCAGAGTTTCCCATGAGGTTCTGGTCCAGCTTAGTCCCGCTCAGTTACCAGTCACTATTGTAGCTCCTGGTTCAGCCACCCTCCACCCAAATATCCCGGGGAAGAACTGATGAATCCCCTGAGGTTTTCCTTCAGGGAAAAGAAAGTGAAAAAGTTGGACAGCATAAGACAAACTCAAGGCAAGTTATGCTAACCTTGGTCTTTGAATTTCTTACAAGCACTAAACCAAATCTCTAAGAAAAGTTGTAAGGTTATAATTTTTTTATACAGTGCCCTAAATTGGCCTCAATCCAATTAAAAAGCAATTAGTAAAGTTAAATAGAAGATTAAACCCAGACAAGCATTGGCAGTAAGCCCCAGTGATGCAGCTGGTAGTAACCTCCTAAGCTCAGTGAAAACTAAGGTGACCAATATCAAGAGAGGATAGTTAATTCAAGCATTCTGCGACTGAAACGGGCATTGCTTGTAGAGTGAAAGGCTGCAAGGGGATCCTAATACTAAATAGATATCTAGTCCAATTCTATTATTAGATGACACTGTGAATGGGGTAGAGTTTAATCCTGTTAGAACTAGGTGAAGACAGTTGCACCACCTTTCAATTGGAGGTTTGGTTGACAATAACATTTTAAACCAGAAGAGGTTTCCAGGCCAAGAATGAATGCTAAAACGTAAGCAATCTTACTAGAAATATGGTAGTCCTCATCATATTATGTCATGACTCAAAACTGACTTTGACAAGTAGTCTGTTGGGTTAGTATAACTTGTAAACAAGGTTGCACGAAACGGGGAAACAGGTATGAGTTTCCGAAACGGGAACCAATACAAAATGCGACTTCCCCAAATTTTGGAAAGAAGGAAACGCGAATATATATATATATATATATATTAGGACATTTAAGAAATATGTGCAATCATAAAGCATATATGATACATTCTAATTTATTACATTATGATAAAATTGTCAATTGTCAATGCATAAACTATAAGTCTCTAAATTTACATCACATTTACTCATGAATGATCACATAATGAAAATAGAAATATCCAAAATCAGCCACGAGAAATTTCTAATTTCTTGTCTCGTGCTTGACTGAGAGTCTCCTCCTACATAGTCGAACGACCTTAGTGCTCTTGATTAAATACAAGTTTCATACCCTAGTATCCTACATGCTCTTGATTATTGGGAGTCTCCCCTGCATAGAGAGCTTGGTTCTCTTGATTAAATACAAGTTCCATACCCTAGTACATGATAAAATCCAATGGAAACATTGCAATCCCCCAAATCCTGAAATCCTGAAAAACAGATAAGTCTGCTGGATTTTGAGTGAGATCTAAAATTATATTTTCTCCATATGAAATTCTCCTTTATTTTTCATTTTCATCCTTTTACTTTAAGAATTTAACCTTATCATGAACTGCATATGCCTCAAACTTCCTGATGAACTGCATATCAACACTAGGGCAAAAGTTCACTTTTATAACTTTAGATAGGCATCTAGAAGCAACTAGAAGTCATTAGGAAAACCTAATAATAAATTAGAAAACAAATAAAAAAATAAAATAAAAAACACAAGTTACAAGTGGAAACGTGCATTGTACGGTTGTGAAACGCATTTCTGACTGTACTGGCCACGTTTTCGCATCGAGAAATGTGCCAGCATGGCTGGAAACGCGTTTCACGGCCGTACCACACGCATTTCAGGGTTTCATTTCCATTTCCATACGGAAATGGCCTCCTACCCTGCGTTTCCTGCAACTTAGCTTGTAGATTGTTCCCTCAATGGTATGTTTGCAAATTTCTTTATAGGTGATGGATAAAATGTGAGATATGCAAATACCTAGATGCCAGTTAAGTAAAAATAATCCACATGCTATTCTTGGGAAAACTAATTGTTCCTTTATGTGAATAATAAAAACCCTAAATCTACGTGACTGAACTTATAGAGGGTCAACTATATATTTATGGCTATGACACCAGTACTTTAGTAGCATTGTGATATGAAAAGTTGAATACACCACTTATATGGTCATGATACCATGTTGTCTATGAGTTTCACCAACCATCCTGCTCAACCTAACAACTGATAAACCACATCCCTCTTTTTAATAACACTAAAAACAATCCAATGCATTTAGATTCGATCAATAATTATCAATAGTCAAATATTAATTCAAGTAGATATCCAACTATACATTCGATCCTGCTATATCTTAAACATGATCATGGGCCTATCCTAATAAACAAAATAGTTTTTAAGTAACGTAATGCTGTAATACTAAGACTAATCAAACGAAACTTCGAACTTGTTATAAGCAGCAATGCCAGTATCTAAGGGGTTATAAAGTACAAGCAGCAACACCAGTATCTAAGGAACCCACAGAGTTGCAGGGGTTATTAAACAAAGCACAAGAAAAAGTTGCATGATAATTTCCAGAACTTTAGCCCCACAAGATGCATCTTGTAAAGTTGCAATGGAGAAATTTACAGGCCCAAAGTTATATAAAATATTATTTATTTGTAATTAATAGTTTATTAGGCAAAGGGCATGATCTTTATCAAAGATCATGCCCATTCACCAACAGGCACCCAAGGCTGTATTTAAGCCAGGGCCTCTCATTCTGTAAATCATCTTCTCAATCATTAATAATATATATATAAATCATTGCTATACTTTTTGAGTTCTTCTGTTCCATTTGTAATTAATAGTTTATTAGGCAAAGGGCATGATCTTCACCAAGAGGCACCCAAGGCTGTATTTAAGCCTGGGCCTCTCATTCTGTAAATCATCTTCTCAATCATTAATAATATATATAAATAAATCATTGTTGTACTTTATGAATTCCTCTGTTATTCTGTTGTAATAAACAAATTAAAAAAAAACTAAAAACAGATTCTCAATTCCCTTCATCGATGAAATGTTGGATGAACTCCATAGCACCAAATACTTCTCAAAATTGGACTAAGGTCAAGGTATTATCAAATCAGAATAAGGTTGGAAGACATACCAAAAACTACGTTCCGAACACATGAAGATCACTACAAATTTAAAGTAATGCCTTTTGGGTTAACCAATGCACTAGAGGGGGGAGGAGGAAACAAGGTTAGGAGATATGGAGATAAGATATATAAATATAGGAGGGAGAAAAAGGGGGGCGATGGGGGCGGTAGGTTGAGCTCCCACCCGCATACATGACAAGGAATCCATGTGGATAAAGGCCTCCAACCGCATGCATAAGCCTACCAGGGTGCAGTTATGGACCAAATTCCATAGTTCAGAGGGTGTAGTCTCGGATCTAGAGCCTAAATTCCAAGTCAACCTCCAGACCACTGCCCAAAACTCAATGAGACTTTCCAGAATGATAAATAAAATCAATAAAAATCCATTCATAGAAAACTTGATCAAATTATTGACCTAACCAAGCCTAACCATGACAATCATTTCATCAAACATATTGAGAACATGTAATCTACAGGTCATGAATGAATATGTGAACATAAGGATATGAAACTCATCTGAGATTCAATAGGAAGGTCTAGTTCCCTTTCATAATCGCTGTAATAAAATTTATTAGCTCATGCATTCATTAACCATTTATCAACTAATTAAAACATGTCAAGAGCCATAACTAGATCGTATTATGAAACCATGCCTATAACAATCATATAGCTAGAATAATAACCATGATAGAAAAACCACCAAATCCACATAATAACAAGCACAAGTACTCATGAAATACAATAGAAAAAGAGATCTTATTAACACATGCAAAAGACAACCAGTGAGGGACTTCCGCGTACCACCTGACAATAGATTGAGATGAACCAAATATTTCTTTCAGCCAATCATCCTTGTGCCATATTCCAATAATGAATGTGGGACTCAAGATATAAACAACCAAGGCTTCCCGAAGATTAAATCACCTCCACTCTCATGCTCCGGCAATCTCGCCAAAACTGATCAAGAGATCACATAAGAAAACCAATACATAAACAACCAGGGCTTCACGGAGATTAAACCACCTCCACCCTCAGGTTAATGTGACCCCCCAAAACCAGACAAGAGATCACTAAGCCAAAAAAAATCATGGATGCCTCTGAATTTATTCACTAATACCTTGAGGATTTTTCTTATCTCCACCACATGTTGAGGGCTTCTTGGAGATTAAACCACCTCCACCCCAAACGCTTGGGAATTTTCCTTAGACCACCCCATCTAGTTCCAAAACCAACCGGAAATTGAAAGCTCAACCAAATAGAAGAACCCCATCACACCATGGCTATTCGGAAATGGCAAGGCAAGGATGAAACCACTTTCACACCCAACAAAGTCCATGCCAATGAAAACAATAGAACCAAATACACACATGCATGTACCATGCATTCACAAACCAGCTAGGAAATCACACATGCAACCTCTTACCTACAAGTATTCTTTTTGAAGCTGCTTGATCCAACTTTTCATTATTTTTCCCTTGATTTCCTTGTCCTTCCTTCCTTGCTTTCTCCAATGCTTGAGTTCTTCAAGAATGCTCTAAGTGTGCAATAGTATGAGAGAATAAAGAGAGAGCTCCAAAACTAAACTGACAAAAGCTAAACAGAAAAAATTATGAACTGATCCTCATGAGACTTTTTATCATTGAGGCCTCTATTTTCTTAATTTTCCTTCAATTTTCCTCACATGCAATTATGCGAGCTTTCACCTTCCTTTTCTCCTATTTTTCATCATTTTCATAAATAAAAATGCCAATTAATGCCTCTTTTCCTTTTCCAATGCCTTTGACAATTTCCTTAGCCATAATAAAATGAAATGAACACCCACTAGAATTTTTTTCCCAACATTCAACTTGGAATACGTGTCCCATGACCTTGGTCTTATTTTTCCTTTACTAACTTTTATTACATGAACTTTTAACTTTTTCTTAGGGGAACACTATCCTCAGTGTTCTATGACAACTATGACAAACAAGATTGCTAAAAACAAAAACATACTACCCATGGAGATTTATAACTTAGCTCGATGCAATATTTACAGTGAACACACTGCTGAAAGAAAAACCAACATAAGAAACATGACAACATGACAACCATACTGCTTATTGGATATTTATAACACAACTCATTGCAATATTTACAATAAAAACCATACATAAATATGTACATTAACTTTTATTACATGAACTTTTAACTCGGGGTTGTTATAGACCCCCTCTTAGGGGAACATCGTCCTCGGTGTTCTTTAACAACTATGAGCAGCAAGATCGCTAAAAACCAAAACATACTACCCATGGAGCTTTATAATTTAGCTTGATGCAGTATTTACAATGAACATACTGCTGAAAACAAAACCAACATAACAAACATGACAACATGACAACATGACAACCATACTGCTTATTCGAGCTTTATAACACAACTCATTGCAATATTTACAATAAAAACCATACATAAATATGTACATATACCAAAAATTCTTTGCCTCAACCAACAAACAATGAAGGATACATATATCACATTTGATCAACCATCTCCCTGTAGCTTCATTGGTCCCAAAGTGCTTCCACTGCACATTAACTTGCTCAATTGCTCAGTTCCAGAGCATGAGTTGTTTTCGTTGGAATATGGACTGAGGTTTTGGCTAGAATTCTCCTTTTGGCTCCACCTGCAATATAGATTAGTTAATCACATGATAAACATCCTTCACATATATTTTAAACAATGAAACATGGAAAACATCATGGAATTTCACTATCGGTGAATGTGCAAGTCTGCAGGTCACTGGTCCAATCCTCTTAAGGAACTTTAAAGGCTTGTAATACCGAGGTGCCAACTTGGCACATGAACCAATCCTCAAGGAGCTCCTCTTGGGCTTGATGCACAAATACACATGCTCCCCAACCTGAAAATTCTTAAATATCCTGTGTTGATCTGCATAAATATTCTCTCTATCCTATGTTTCCTTTAGATTCTTCTTGATAACCTACATTTCATGTTTCATCTATGCCAACATGTTTGGTTCAATCAATACCTTTCTCGCTGGATCACTCCAATTGATGGGAGTATTACAACTCCACCCATAAATTTCCTCAAATAGAATCATCCTCAGTAACTCCTAATACCCATTATTGTAAGCAAACTCAACTAGTGGAAGATACTCCTCCCACCTCCTTTACAAGTGCATAAAATACATTCTCAACAAGTCCTCCAGAATCCTATTGACCCTCTCTGTCTATCCATCTGTCTGCAAATGAAAATTTGTACTAAAGGCCAACTTTATACCCAAGCCTACAAATAACTCCTTCTAAAACTTGCAAGTGAACTTGACATATTTGTTTGACACAATCTTCTTTGGAATATCATGCAATCTAATTATCTCCCTGATGAAGACCTTCACTACCTCACTAGCTTAATTAGTAGGCTTCAACATAATGAAGTGAGCTACCATGGTCATCCTGTCAACCACAACCATGATGGAATTATGTTGTCTAGTTGTACTCGGTAAAATTGTAATGAATTCCATGGAAATGACCTCCCATTTCCATTTTGGAATCCAGATCGGCTGCAATAAACCACCTGGAAGGTTACATTCTTCTTTCACTTGTTGAAAATCTAAAAATCTAGCCCCAAACTCAGCCACTTCCTTCTTCAGGTCCAACCAATAATAGAACGTCTTCATAGTTATCAACGTCTTCTGATATCCCAAATGACCTGAATATATCTTAACATTAAGTTCCCTCAAGATAAGCTTCTTGAGCTCACTATTGTCCAACAAATAGATCCTTTCCTTAAATATCACCAAACCATCTGTCGTGAGATGATAATACACATCACGCTCACCTATACCTTGCTGCTGTAACTTGTGCCTCAATTGTTGTCATCTCATTGTCCTTCCTACAAGATCTGATCCTTTAAATATGTCCCATATGAATTCATAATTGCTATGTGATTTACCTACACTCTTTTGCTAAGATCATATGGACCCTACTCTCCTTACCTTTAACGTACCTGATCTCGAAGTCAAAATTACTAAGTGTAGCTAACCACATAGCTTGCATGGAATTCACATTAAGTTGGTAAAACAAGTATCTCAGCCCACTATGATCACTCATCAACACAAACCTCTTTCCAAGAAGATAATGCCTCCACATCTTCAATGCATGAATGATTACTACCAACTCAAGATCATGCGTCACATAATTATGATCATGCTCATTCAATTTCCTTAACTCGTAACATACCACCTGTCCTTCCTGCATTAGGATTCCACCAAGTCCTCTCTTGCAAGCATATGTACACACCACAAACTCTTTATCTGAATCTACAATCTTTAGAACTAGAGAGTTTGTAAGAAATTCTCTTCAACTGCACAAAAATGGTTGCACATTCCTCTATCCATTCAAATTTCTTTCCTTTCCTTTCCTTTACAAATATGTAATAGGATAGGCAATCCATGAGAATTTGCTAATGAACCTCCTTTAATAACCTGTTAACCCCATGAATTATCTGACCTCATCCACATTCTTAGGAGCTTCCCATTGAATGATAACTCTTATTTTTTCTAGTTCCACTGCTATTCCTTCCTTGGAGACAACATGTGTTAAGTAATGTACCTCTATATAAAATAATCTACACTTACTAAGCTTGGCATATAATTGATGCTCTCTTATCAATATCAATACCGATGTTAAGTGTTCAACATGATCTTACTCATTCTTAAAATATATCAATATATCATCAATAAATAGAATCGCAAACTTGTCCAGATAAGGACACAACACACTATTCATCAAACACATGAAAGTAGCTAGAGAAATAGTCAAACCAAAGGAACCACAACAAACTCATAATTCCCATACCTAGTCCAGAAAGAAATCTTGTAGATGTCCTCTTCTTTGATGCTTACCTGATGATATCCTAATCTCAAATCAACCTTCGAGAAATCTGCTACTCCCTTCAACTGATCAAACAAATCATAAATCCTTAGAAAAAAATACTTGTTCTTGATCATCACCTTATTCAATTGCTTGTAATCAATACACAACCCGAGAATACCATCTTTCTTCTTTAAAAAAAAAACTGGTGCACCCCAAGGTAACACACTTGGCTTAATGTATCCCTTGTCAAGCGTTTTCTTCAACTGCAACTTCAATTCCACTATCTCTGGAGTGCTCATCCTGTAAGGTGCCTTTGATGCTGGTGTTTCCCCTAGTACCAACTCAATAGAAAATTCCACTTCACTATGATGAGGTAACTCTAAAATATCTGCTGGGAACACATCCTAAAACTATTGCAAGACCAGATACCTCTTCAGTACTTATGCATCCTTAACATCCTTATCTTTATCAATGGAAACATGCACTGTAAATAATGCACACCCTTTCCTGCAATTGAGCTTTTCCTGCATAACTCTAACCATCCTCGCTGACGTAGGCTTCTTCTTACCCTATAATATTCTCTTATCTTCATCATCATCCAAGAAATTAATAGCTTTCTTATAACAATCTAGCTTAGTCCTTTGGAGGTACAACCAATCCATGCCCAAAAGCATACTGTATGATCCCAATGGAAGCACATTCAAATGCGCTAATGTAGGCATACCATCCAACTCAAATGCACAAGATCTTACCAAATGATGAACTCTTTTCATAGTACATGTAGCCAACTACACCAATCAATACTTTGCGCACACTTATTTTCTCAAACAACACTTATCCACGAGGTCAGCATTAACATAACTATAATTATATCAAGGGTCAATCAAAATAGAAACAAATCGATCATAGAGCTTACCTTCCATCTCAATGATGGATTCCTAGTGATACATATGCTTATTATCAAATGATCCATAGATCCAAGGAATTATCTATCCAACATATCCAACTATTTATGCCTCTTGAGCATTGTATATATGAGGCCTACCACCCTGATGCAATGGAAAATCCTTCTTGTGATGATCCTTGCCACATGTCCAACACTATAAAGGCCCACTACCTCTTTTCTAGTGCTCTCTAGGTTGCGATCCATGTCCCTTTTCAACTGCATTAAACTTATTTTAAGGAGAAACATTGTTTTTCTCACCTACATCTTGAGGTCTTGCTCGATTCAGTGGCCACTTTCCTTTAGTATTTTCATTCCCCTTCCAACCCCGCTTGGACTCAGTATTACACTTTGATTACTCATAATAGTTCTTTAACTTGTCAATGAATTCTTCCAATGACCGAGGCTCATCATACTCAATCCCACCCTTGAATGCTAATGGTAGTCCACTGATAAATCTCTGAACTTTTGTCTTCTCATCCTTAAGATAAGGCACATACCTAAACAACTCTAAGAACGTAGTCGTGCACTCCTCATCTGTCATAGATCCCATCTTTAGCTCATAGAAATCCTTGGCCTTTTCATCATATCACCTCTATGACAAGTACTTCTTCCTAAAGAGTCTCTTGAATTCATGGAAACTCAAATCCTTTGTTTTGATGTCTTTGAAATGCTTCACATCTTCCCACTAGATGTTTTCTTTCCATTTGAGATTAAAAATAAATATCATGGATTTCATGTTCTCTATATAGTCATGTAGCTCGAAGAACTTATTCATACCAAGAAACCATGCCTCTGCATCTTCTGACTTCTTCAAATTTCCATTGAAATTAGGTGGCTTGGCCTTCTTGAACTCATCTGGAAAAAATCCCTTGTCACTCCTCCTATAAGGATGATAGCTATGATGACCATGATACCTGTCTGAACCAGAACTAGAATAGAACCTATAACTACTGCCTCTCCTATTATGTGTATCCAATAACCTACCCTCTATGACTGTGTCATCCTTGTCCAACATGTTCCCACCATGAGACTTGCTACCACATGCCCCATTAGTATTGTCCTCCTGTCCATAATTGATTCATGGTTGTCCCTATCTTTGTAAGTCTGAAAAAATTTGAAGGATGACTACATTGACCCCTTCTTGTTTTTCCTATGCCCTAACAAGTATTTCTTGTGACTGAATGATTATGTCATTATTTTCCTTGCAACTTTTGATTTATGCCTTTAGACTTCTCAAGGTTTCTTCTCTGTCTGGAGAGTAACCCTCTCTTGGTTTCTCATTTGATTTATAAAGAGAGTCTTGTGAAATGTAATCCACCATTTTTCTAGTCATGTTTTATCCTTTTCTTCCTGAAAACATACCATGTCAAATAACCAAATATAAATATAATAACACACCTCGATGAAGTTCAGGGGAGGTTATCTCATCTACAAAATCAATCTAGATTAACATGATACATGTATATATACATAATCATATCAATATACTGTCATCATGCATGATAACACTAATTGCATACAATGACCTAATGCACGACAACCATAACCATGACAATGAACACATAAAAACCACATAGGCATTGACATGCATGCATGATAAACACATTCTTCCCATCAAATCCAAGTCTTGAACCATGCTCTAATACCAATTTGTAATTCCACCTCGCATATTTACCCACTTTAGCTGGCATGCTGGGGTAGCCATGAGATGAGGGTTACTATGACATGACCCAACCTCCTAAGTATAGTTAAGGAAGTGGAGTCGACAAACTGAAACTATGTTGACCTTCCTTAGGAGCTACAAGACACCCAGGAGCTAAACAACCACTCTGAGTGCCCAAACCTAAGTTGAAATGTTTTTTTATTTGTGATATGGGCTCCCAAATTCATGCATGATAAGGCCTCCATATAGTTGAAGGTCTCCAACTGCATGCATAAGCCTACTAGGGTGAAGTTATGGCCCAAATTCCTTAGTTCAAAGGGCGCGGTCCCAGATTCTAAGCCTAAATTCTAGGTCAACCTCCAAACCGCTACTGAGAACTCAGTGAGACTTTAAAATATGATAAAAAAACATGAGGAAAAATCTATTCATACAAAAATTTATCAAAGTCTTGACCTAACTAGGCCTAACCATGACATTCATTTCATTACACATATTAAGAACATGTAATCTATAGGTCATGAATGCATATCTGAAGATAGGGGTCTGAAACTTATATGAGATTCACCAAGAAGGTCTAGTTCCTTCTCATAATAGTTTCAATAACATTCATTAGCTCATGCATTCATTAACGATTCATCAACTAATTAAAACATGTCAAGGGCCATAACTAGAACATGTTATGAAACGATGCTTAGAACTAACATATAACCATAATAATAACCATGATAGAACAATCATCAAAGCCACATAATAAAAAACACAATTACTCATGAAATACAATAGGAAAATAACTCTTATTAACATAGGAAAAATCCAACCAAGTCAAGGACTTCCACGTACCACCCGACCATAGATTGAGTTGAACCAAATCTTTCTTTAAGCCAATCACCATCATGCCATATTCCAAGCACAAATGTGGGACTCAAGACATAAAAAGCTAGATCTTCTTGGATATTAAACCACCTCCACCCTCATGCTCCCATGATATCGCCAAAACCAGTTAAGAGATCACATAGGAAAACTGATACATGAAAAACTAGGGATTCCCGAAGATTAAACCACCTCCTCCCTTAGGATACTGCGATCCTACCAAATTGGTCAAGAGATCACTAATCCAAAAACAAGATTGGATGGCTCAGAATTTATTCACCAATACCTTGAGAAATTTTCTTGTCTCCACCCACCTGTTGAGGGCTTCCGAGAGATTAAACCATTGTCACCCCAAACCCTTGGGAATTTCCTGAGACCACCTCACCCAGTTCCAAAACCATCCAACAATCCAAAGCTCAACCAACTAGAAGAACCCCATCACACGATGGCTATCTAGAAATGGTAAGGCAAAGATGAAACCACTATCGCACCCAGAAAAATCCATTCCAATGACAACAAGAGAACCAAATACGCACATTCTTGTACCATGCATTCACAAACTAGCTAAGGAATCACATATGCAATATGTTACCTGCAAGTATTCCTACTGAAGGTGCTTGATCCAAATTTTCCTTGCTTATACCTTTCTTTCCTTGTCCTTCCTTTACCTTCCTTGTTTGCTTTCTCCAAGGCTAGAGTGCTCCAAGAATGCTCTAAGTGTGCAATACTATGAGAGAATAGAGAGAGAGCTCCAAAACTGAACTGACAAAAGCTAAATGAACAAAAGTTGTGAACTGATCCTTAGAAGCATTTTTATCATTAAGGCCTCTATTTTCTTCATTTTCCTTCAATTTTCCTCACAAGAAATTCTCTGAGTTTTCACCTTCATTTTCTCCTATTTTCCATTATTTTCATAAATAAAATGCCAATTAATGCCTCTTTTCCTTTACCAATGGATTTTCCAATTTCCTTAGCCATAATAAACTGAAATGAACACCCATTAGGATGGTTTTCTCAATATTTACCTTGGAATATATGTCCCATGACCTTGGTCTTATTTTTCCTTTATTAACTTTTATTACATGAACTTTTAATTTGAAATTGTTACAATGGTGCACCTTTATTTCGCAAGTGTCACTTTCACATTTGTGATTGTTGTTTTGGATTGATTTCACTTTAATAAGTGTCATTATTTTGTTATCTTCACTCTGGCCTGTGTCACTTTCACTTTCTTTAAGCCTTTGCGAGTGTCATTCACACTTTTCACTTACTTTCATAAGTGTCGTCTTTTGGCATGGGAAGTGTCGCACATTGTAAAAGCGGAGTTATGGTTCATTTCAAGAAGAAAATTTGGTATCAATGGGTCCTATCTATCATATAGACATGTATTAGGCATTCCCAAAGTTTTATGCACTAGTGTACTAATGTCGTCACTTTCATCGCAAAGTATATCTTAAGTGTCACACTTGGAGGAGAATGTTGTTTTTTCATCGTATCAAGGGGATCATGTCTATTCTAAGTATTGAGTGTTTAATGTTGCGTCTTCAATTATGCTAAGTGTGTGATCATGTTCAAGTCCAACCTTGGTTTCATCTTTGCCTCAATGATCCCATGCTTAGTCAAGTTCTGGAAGATCTCATGCCCGACCAACTTGAGCTCACTCTGCACTCTTGAACTATGCATTGTGTAGTTGCAAGCTTAAAGCATGCACACTTTCCTCTTGGAACTACACAATGTATAGTATCTACCTCCAATTATTGTGCATTATGCAGTCACAATGCTTAAGAATTGCCTCTTGACCTCCGCAACTACACAATCTTGTCTCCCACCCAGTCTCCTTCTGTGCATTGGGAAGTTGCAATCATCAGTCTATCTCCCTTCATTCCTAAAATACACAACTGCAGAATCTTATTGCCCTCTCTCTCACATAAATTTCACATTGCGTAGTTATAATGGGAAATCTTGCCTCACTATGACCCTCAACTATGCATTATTATCTCCTAGGCCTCCAATGTTTTGCACTGCACAGTCACAAGCATCAATACCTCACTCCTAGCCTCTAGCACTGCACATTGTACAATCCTTGAGCCTTACTCCTTATCCAGTACTCAATTCCTGGTAAACTAGTGGATTTCACGATGAGAGTTAGACTAGGGGTTTTTAGACTGATTTTGTCTTTTAAAGAGTGAATTTCACTTGCATGTATTGTACCTTAACATGACAAGATGATGTTCAAGAAAGATGATAGGGAGGCAATGCTAGAAGACACTTGTGAAGTAGTAAAGATAGGTTAATCATTGGACAGGAAGATGAAGGGATAGTAGTTTATGACAAAATACCAAAGATCAAAATCACATGAAGACTACATATCATTTAGTACCTTGGAGGGTGAATATGAAGAACAAAGAAAATATTTCATGAAGATGAAGTATTTAATAGACCTCTCATGAAGATTGAATGCAAAGAAACAAGAATAATATATTGGCATTTCCAATTCATCATGGAGTCCATGTCATCATTGTGAAGTTGTGACTTGTACCAGTGCCATCACAATTTCATGTGTGTCCATGTGTCTTTCCACATCATTTGTGGATGTAATGATGTAATTATCAAAAGGAAAGGACAAAATGTAATGTGTGGAAGTACAAGTGTCATATGTGGAATATGAAAATTCACATAGTCATATATGGAGAAAATAGTTTTTAGGAAAAGTCCAAAAGTCATGTAGAAGTCCAAAGGTCACATTAGAAGTCTAAGAGTCATGAGGTAAGATCAAGAGTCACGGTGATATTAAAGGTCATTCCTCTTGTTATAAATATACCCTCATAACTCAAGAAAAGGGTTTTTGGAGGCTTATCCCTTAGAGAGCTATCCTTGGCTTCTATAGCTTAGCATATGAGAGAATATAATTCTTTGGAGAAGCAAGAAGTGACTTAATGTTCCACTATTGTAGTTAGCAGCTCGCCATTGTAACTGTGTACTTGGATATTTCACCTAATAATCAAAAGTTTTTTGAGCCAAAACATTTTCATGCATGTATCATGGATATTGTAAGACTATTCTTTAGTTGTTTGTGGTATATGTTTTGTTCATATGTTCTAAGGAAATTGAACTACTTCATTGGCTTTGGTACTTATCTTGTTGAATGTGTGTTGTATTTTCTTTAATGTTCGTTTTGTCTAAGTGAACTATTTCATTAGATAACTTATGAATCTTTCCTTGCTCTCATGTGCCTCTCTTTGGATAATACTATTACTTTCCTTCTATAGAATCACTCTTTCTTCCCTCTCGTGAAGGTCTCCTTTTACACATTGCAATTGTTGTTTCACAATATCATCTGACTTGCTGATTTCAAAGGTTATGTGCATACTCTCTTATGTGATTCATTGCAACCAAGAAAAATCTTAGAGTCATGGTGGTCGGGCCAATACTTCGGATGGGTCTCCTACTCCAAACGATGTGAGGTCTAGTTGGAACTTCACATAAGGGACACCCCCTTAGTTGACGGATTTCAAGCATCATAAACACATCCTTTCATGAACCCTAAGGATAATGGTGTGTGCCCGTAATAACATCACAAAACTATATGTGTCATATATGATTGCTACCTTTGTCTAACTCAAATTGATTGTAGCTCATTGTAGAATTATTTTGCATGTTGTAATTGAATTGGACATCATTCAACAACTTTGGTGAATTATTTTGGTCTATCTACACAAAATTCCTTTTATAATCCTCCAAAATTCAATTAATATATTACATTTTCCCATTGTTTTACCAATGACACCTCAAACTCATCTACTACTTGGTTTTGAAAAGTGTAAACAAATCTCCCCACTTGTGAACCTTATGTTTTTGTCAAACATAATGCTCAATGGGAGACCCCAATAATTCACAACATTATTGAAAACAACTTTTCAACTTCCTTTGCAATACAAGGCACCTTTGTTCGCACAAATATGGCATACTTAGAAAAATGGTCAACCACCACGACAATCCCATCACACCCTTGTGTGACCAAAATTTGAGAGATGAAGTACATTGATACACTCACCCAAAGTCTCCTTAGCATTGACAAAGGCTATTTTGAACCAATTTGCATCATGGTGTCTACCTTGTCATATTGGCACACAAGAAATGTCTAGACACATTCTTCAATGTCTAACCTCATATATTCCTGATAGTAACATTGTTCCAACAATGACATAGTTAATCACCATCCTAGGTGGCTAGCTCAAGGTGGATCATTTCCCTCCCTTAATAGTTCCTTTTAAAAACATTAGATGAATTTGGTACATAGATGCATTCACCAAAGAACAAGAAACCATTATCCATCCATCAATTCCCCGCTTTTCCTTCCTTCACTTACTTCACGATGTTCAAATATATGGGATCCTTGTGTAATCCATCCTTGATCTTCTCTTGTAGGTTTGTAAAAATCTATGTTTGACTACCCGTGAGAATCAAATACTAGTCGTCCTCCAAGGTTACAATTTGTTCCTTCCTACTTAAGGCATACACTACTACATTCAAGTTGATTGGTTAATACTCAATGACATGTCAAATTTTGCCAAGAAATATTACCATTGTGCCTGCTTCGATGATAACTTTGGTTGGTTGAAAAAGTATCTCATTGAAACATTTCCCATGTTCACAATGAACAACTTTCCTAAAAAGTAATGCCTCATGGTTTTAGACAATTCACCACTTTAGTCAACTCTTTCTCATGAATATGGTACCTCTAATTGTGATATTATAGGCTTCTACTCTCATAGGCCACTAGATGACCCTCCTATGCCACAAAAATCCTCCAATGGTGAAATATGAAGCATTTGTTTACAATTCAATGACAACTCAAAGTCTCACCACTTTAACATAGGTATTGACACAAGTCTATGCTTTAGTTCAAAAAATGTTTCCTTGCACTTATCCATCTAATTCCAAAGTTTTCTCTTTTTCAAAAGTTCATTGCGTGGTGTTGGAGTCTTGAAGTAACCTTCCACAAATCTATGGTAGTAGACAGTCAAACCAAGGAAACTTCTTACCTCATTAATTGCCCTAGTTTTCTCTTAATCCTCAACTACTCTTATCTTTGTAGTACCCATGTGAATGCATCCTTATCAAATCGAATGGCCCAAGAATGAAATTTTGGTCTACCCAAATGCGCACTTAGACTTGTTTAAGTACAATTATTTATTCTTTCTAGAATCAATTACTTCTACCAACTGCTTCTTGTGGTCTTCCATGTTCTTAATGAAAACCACAATGTCATCTAAGTATGCGACCATCGTCTTATCTAAGAATAGTCTAAACACATCATTCATCAAGGTGCAAATGGTTGCTAGAGAATTACACAAGAAAAAAGGAATAACAATAAACTCAAAACTACCATACTTCATCATCATGGCTATCATTGTCTCATCCCCTTATGTAATCCTTTCTAAGTATCCCTATCTCAAGACCATGTTTGAGAAGACCTTGGCCTTATCCAACTTGTCAAACCAATTTGCAGCCAAAGATATGAAGTAATATTTTTTATGGTCTTTTTCTTTAATGTGTGTTATTCAAAGCACATCCTCTACTTTGGGATTGTTATTCTTCTTTTGGAAGAGGATTAGTGTGCTATACAATGACCTAGAAGGTTGGATGAAGCCAACACCAACAAGATCAATAAAATTACACCTCAACTCTTACGAGTCAAGTCTAGAAAGTTGATATGGAGCTCTATCTAGATGCTACAACCTTGGTTATATTTCAATACAATGGTCAAGGATGCACTTGGGTGGGAGCACTTTGGTAACATATTAGGCATATGATCAAAAAAATAATATAATATGTTGACAAGTGTTGGTGGAATATACGTCCTCACTCCAACCTCAAACACTTACCAAATGATTTTTATAAAATTTTGTGATTTTGGGTGCCTAGATAGCATCTTCATGCTTAGTGTAGAGACAATATGCACCATTTAATCTAGATTCAATGTTGTTGTGCACACAACACAAGTATTCCATCCACCAACTATCACCGACTTGTTAAAAAATGGAACGAGAACAAACTATATTCTCCTTACGGTATCCCACCCAATAATGACTTCAATTCCATACAATTACAACAATGTGAAGTTAGTGAAGGAAGGAAAAGCGGGGAATTGATGGATGGATAATGGTTTCTTGTTCTTTGGTGAATGCATC
>Ga0115851_100211_pt1 | contig 22376 bp, 21 predicted proteins | sample InSIn2gowninarea_FD_83865 | JGI IMG/M metagenome (GOLD analysis project Ga0115851, IMG submission 83865)
TTTTGAAATCAATGCATAAATGGATTTCCCTAGATTTCTTACATATATAACTTAAATTAGAAACCCATGTATTGTGATAAACTTTGTAAGTAATCTGAACATCCAACATCTTAGTCAATTCATTCTATATAATGGATTCAAATGACATACGTGTTTTACCCATTTTTTGTTGCAATGGCTTGGCTCCTCCTTTTCTTGGAATCCCATGTTGGATTATTTACGTGTCATATGTACTCAAGTAATCATATGCCCACATGAACACATCCTAGTTCTATTTGATCAAGCAAACAAAGGCTTGCTGCTACTGCGATGTGCATTACACACCTAGACTGACTATCTTTAGATCGTGATTGGCTCTTAGGTTTCTTTGTTCATTCATAGTGCTGGACCTGTGGGTTCTGCTATTTTTTCCCTTGATAGCGTCTCTACAATTCAAAGAGATTACTGAAAGAAACACACCCTTGGGGATGGGGTTGCCTTTCTTGCCATTAGTTGTAGTTTGCAAGGGTTGCTCATGCTCATCTTCATCAGTTGTTGTGTCCTTGAAAGCATCAACGTTTTTCATGGAGTGTAGTATATGTTGACCATAGAAAAAAATGCGCAGCTCAGTTATGTTATTGGAGACAAAAGGCTTATAAAAAAATTCAACAATACATCTATCCCTAAGTAGTGACATGCTAGCAGCTGTGTTTGCCAAGGAATTGCCAGCTGCAATGCATGTTCTTGGCACAACAATGATATTAAATGCTTGAAATTTAGAGATCAGTCATCACACCTGTGGCTGGTAACTTTTGAGACAAGGTGAAAAATAGTGAATTGCGTTGCGTACTTGTTGTACCACTATTTCAGAATCACCTACCACTTTCAGTGCGACCATGTTGACGCTAATGGATTTTTGCAATCTGAACATGACTGCTTCATACTTAGCAATGTTGTTTGTGCACTCGAACTCCAAGCAGCTTGAAATCATGTGGTTTATATTGTTTGGGTCGACCAAGATACACTCATCCCCTGAGTCGTCATGTGCCTTTGATCCGTCAAATTACATGATCCACAACTCGTTGGTACACAAACCATTTGACACACTTGCACTATTGCTACTACTAATACTAATAATGTTACAATGTACTATACATGTTTAATTTCTGTTAGTTGGGCAAGGAAGGAGACCCAACTGTGTGTCTGGTGGGGTTGGGGTTGGTCGTGCAGGATAACACCCCAACGTTGTTTCTAGGAGCCAATTTCCAAACATGAGTTCTACAAAGACGAATGGCTCATTCTCTTCATTGACGGGAGTGCCAATATGCTTCATATACCTCTTGGATATCACCCAGATTTGATTGATTTTTCCTTGCACAAAAGCCACAAGTATGACCAGTCTGTAGCAAAATATATGTTCAACTTGCTGGATTGGTCTCTGTTGAGTAATAAATTGTATGCTTCTAGTATCTCCACAACAACAATGTTGTTGCATTGGTAGACTCAACCATCATGAGATGTGTTGTACCTGTTTCCCATAGGCAGTCCTTGGCTACAAAAAATATGTCAAAAAACCAGCTCAACTAGCCTTTAGGTTCAAGCTAGCCCTTGAACTAGAGGTGGGTCCCTCAGGTGTTACGAGGCTTTGTTTAACGTTGTTCATATGTCACTGAACAGTAGCCTTTAAAGCACAATGGCTAAATTTATGGTTTTAATTGGGGGTGGTTGGCGATCAATGACAATCCCTATCCATGATTAAAGGCGTCTCTCACAAGGTCCCTTCAGAATGTGTCAGCTTCAAGCCTGATAGCATGACTTAGCTTTTCAATAATTATGATAGAAGAATGTAAGGAGATTCCTAATAATTAAGCAATCAAACAGACTTCTTAACAACTAGGGAAATTCAGATGCATGTAGAAGATTTCTACAACCCAACAAAATATATTAAAAGGAACTAAAGGCCAAACTGAAACCAATCTAAGAGGAACTATTTCGGACATATAGTCTAATAAGCTAATATCTTTAATGGCTATCAAAAGGAATAAAGAAAAAAGTACTCAAAGATGAGTTATCTTGGACAAACAGTCCAATAAGCTAACCTCTTCCTAAAAGTTATGATTTTACATGGGATTTCAGAGATATTAAGACTTAATCTACACTTACCCACACCTTCATATAAATGCTTTGAACATGTGTAGAAACAAGATATGAAACACTAGAAAGACATACTAGAAAACAAAAAAGTATGTCAAACTGGAGCTAGAAGCTTTCATTAGAAATACTATAATAGAAGCTATTACAAATTCAAGAGCCTTAGCATCAAAAGCACACACATATTACTTCAATTGATGAAGTATTTATACAACTTCCTCACAAAATATCTTGATAAAAATATCAAGAGCTATTACAAATATCTGAAAGTTGTATTACAAAAATAGAACACAAATAAAGGTAACAAAAACTATTCGAAGAGTTCATGTACTATCCTTGAGGATTTATTTTGATAAAGAAGATAAATTCAAATTTTATTGCAACTCATATTTGATGAGGTGGCCTCCAAGTCACTAATTGTCTTGAGCTTTTTCCTCCCAGATTTATGAAAAATAGGGTCTAGTAAGCCCTTCAAATATCTCAGTCCAAGCTAGTTGTGTGAAAATGGAGAGAGGTTTTCTTAGTCTAGTCTCTTATGAACAAAAATGTCATCCAGTTTCGTAAGATTCATCTATGATTATCCACAATAGTTTGTGCAAAAAGATGGCTTAAACAGGACATTGCACAATTGGAAAAATAGGCTAAACATGATGAGAGTGTATCTCCCAACCCCTAACACCTGTGTGAAAAGTGAGATAGGCGTTTGTATTTTGGAATCTTATCAACCAAAACCACTTCAATTTTCCAAATATTCATCATTTTTTAGTCAAAATATCCTCTGCAAAAAGGTGGCTAAAACAAGAAAGTTCTAGAAAACATGCCTTCAAAGATGCATTTTCATATCCCAAACCATAATAGCTGTTAGAAAACTGAGAGAGGTTTTTGTTTTTAAACCATGTTTTATTTTACTTTATTACACCATTTAATCATGTTTAAATGCATGATTAAATAAATCAAACATCTAATGAAACTTAAATTTAAATTTTGATAGCGCATTTACTCTTGCAGACCCATTTATTATTTCTAAACTACTAAAGCCTATTATATCAACAAATTTAAATTATCAAAACTAATAATGTTACAACAAGATATTCGGACGATCACATCTCAGAGCTCACCAATGGCTGGTACAGGTGTACGATCAAGTTGGATGATTTTCACGGATGTCTTTCTTCATTGTGCATTGATGTTTTTAGCAATGGAGAGCAGCATGACATTGGCTACCGCGTCAGAATAAACCAAGCAATTGTGGACATTATAGTTGAAAAATTCAAATGAGAGTAGGAATGGAGGACAACTTGAGTTTGCTTATTCCATCTGAAGTGTGTTTAGCATAGTCAAAAGTTATCTGGGAGGTGTGCTTGCTCCCTTGATCATAGAGGTCATGCTATCTATTGTTGTCTATCCCGATGTGTGCAACAAGATGTCTCGCTGACTCTGGATCTTAGCTAGCTCAAAAAAAAATGATGTTCATGTGAGTTTTCTTCATGTCATCCACAATGTTGTATTCCAAAGGGGGTAGTCTCACCGACGTGTCCGGGGTATGACTGATGTTCATGTTGTCCAATGGAGTATTCTGCAGTTTGCTACTCATGGATGTACTCATGTCCATCCAGGGAAAATTTTAAGGATGAAATATTATTTGGAAGTTTAAAAACATTGACGAATCTCACTAATCCCCAATATGCAAACTATAAAATGTTTATTGATTTATTTGTAAAATTACTCAAATTTATAATGATTTTATATATTCTCTCTATGTAATGTTGGTGATTTTTAAGGTAAAATAATTTTATATTGTAAAATTTGGGTGAATCATTCTTATAAGAAATGGAAATTGGAGAATATTTTTTTTGAAAAAATCATGGAAAATTAGCCCACCTACGAATATTAGCCCCTAAAATTTTCCATGCGTCCGATGTTGTCTTCCCAAGTTAGGTTTGTATTTTCTTATTTAGTATGGTTGGTGGGTCAACCTTCCTCATCAGTAGTCTAACCTTTTCTTGCATTTCCCCAACTATGGGGGGAGGCCCTTTGCTTCTAAGATTGTAACGGGCATCCTTCTTTTGGGGCTACTTCTCAGTGTTTGTCCTCAACCCTACCTACAAGCACTAATACATGTTAACCACATGCCTAGATCTTGATGGCTCACTAGGTGCAACATCTTCATCATTATCTACATCTCCCATTTGTTCCTACATATTGTTGTCCAGTTTGATTATGTGACTACGTACTAAGTTTGTGACTCGTTTCTAGTCCGAACAAGAATTCTCTAGGTGACGAACTTCGAGGATTTAACAAAATTCAGGATTTGCGCATCGATCGAGTTGGAACACAGAGCTCTGCACAGTTTGGGTTGGGAGAGGGTTGAAGCCTAATGACATGCTTCCCTGTCTCTTCTTGTGTAGATGGTTATTCACAAAAGCTTTTGTCTTCCATTGTTTGAGCTTGGACACTTCTGTTTTCAAGTTCTTTAGGAGGTGAGTGAGGGTTTCAATACCCCTTGTCTCTTTGTCTCTACCCTTGCTCACAATCGCTTGGGACTTCTTGCTCATGTCTTTGGATTCTTTTGTTGGTTCATCATCTTGGATGACTCCAATTGTGCACAGGTCTTTTTCAACAATGGTTGCCTCTTCATAGTTTTCTAGTAGTGTTGGCTTCGCAGCTCACTTGAAAAATTGTGCAATGTTGGTTGGTAGTGCAGATGTGTAGTAGTCAACACTGATGGAGTCATGAGGTTTCGTGTGCACTACAAACTTGTTCAAGATGCGTAGAAACCTCTGATTCAAGCCTTTGACCTTTTCTTTCCCCTCCATTTTTAAGCTTCCTAACTCTTTAAGCAACATGGTTGGGGTCTTTTTATCAGAGAATTTCTCAAGAAACATACATTTCAACGTAACCCAATTTTTTATGGATTTGACCAGAAGGTTGTTGTACCATGCTACAATGTGACCGTCTAAGTTACATGGGAATAATATACATGCTACATCATCGTGTCGTACCTCAAGGGTCTACAGTTGCAAGTAGAAGTTGTTGAGATGGTCTTCTGCCTTCACTATACTGTCAGGGTCGAATTTGATGTTCATTCTCTCCTCTTGCCTTGGCATCTTGTGCAAAGCACTTGGGAGAGCCAATGGTCCCTGTGTCATCCATTCTAGATTTTGGTCAGCCATGTCTTCTTCTTCTTCTTTGTCCTCCTCCTCTTCTTTTGAATCTGACAGTTCCAGATCTGAGTCTGTTGGTTCGTCTCCACCTCCATCTCCTTCGTTGCCTTCCCCTCCATCTCCTATATCGGAGTCTAAGCCCAAGATTGTGAGGGTGTCTCTTTCTCCTATCAGAAGATAGGAGGATCATCTTCATCTTCAACAGCTTCTGCCAAACCTTCAAGTGTGGAAATAATAGCTTCTTCCACTAATAACACAAAAACTAATGTGGGAGTGGTTTTTGTTGGGTTGTGTTATATTCTTTCCACGACTAACCGACGTAGTTGAACGGGGGGTTAGAGGGGGGCGAAAGCCCCCCTTCGTTGCGCCGATTGCGCAGCAGGGGGGTCACAGGGGGGGCGGCAGCCCCCCCTGTCCGGGGGGTTTGAGGGGGGCACGGGGTCTGGGGCAGTGCCCCGGGAAAATTTTTTTTGGACCCTATATTAGGTTGGGCGAACCTACCTATGGTTTTGTGCATGATTTTCGCACATGGTATTGGACGTGATGGTTTTTCGGTCCATGGTATTGGATGCTTCGGCATGTATAAATATGTATTGTAACATTGAAAGGAATATAATGAAAAATCAAGTTGGTAGTCCTGGTTGTGCATATGTGTTTTATGGGTTATGCTCTCGCATTGTTTATTTTCTTTGTTTAAGAATTCGTATGCAGGTAATTTCTGTACAGGGTTAAAACCTACAGTTTTTGGCTTCCTTGATGCATATGGAAGATGTTGTATGCTTGGGATCAGTCTGATTACTTTCAAAAACTAGTGGGTGATGGGACGAACATAGAGAAGGTGAGGATATGGAATTTTGTGTTCCGTCTTGGGAGGTGAGAAGTAACCAACTACAGAGTTGCACGTCGATGAGAGGGGTGTGAGTTACTGCCTTGACCATATGGTTGATGAGTGAGTGTGAGAGGACGTTTAGCCATAAACAACTAGCATCCCTCCTTCTAGTGCCATAAATGTTGACAGTGTTAAACCGACCAAAATTCAGGGGATCACCCCGGTATGAAGTCACAACTAGACCTCACACTGTTTGGAGTGGGAGTCCCATCCAATATGATGGCCCATTTCCATTATCTTAAGCCTCAACTCTTGCTTGTCAACATAGGAGAGTGGTCTGCTTTGTCTTCGAGTAGTGAGGTTCACATTCCTAGTGATTGCTAGTGTTAGTTGTGTCAAAGGTTCTTTCACCGTAGAGAGAGAAGGTGGGAGTGAGTCCCAAGTCGAATGGGAGGAAGTTCCAACTCTATTAGGAACACATAACACAATAGGACATGCACCGTCTCTAGAGGAGTAGTCCACACAGATATGGTAGTCACAACACATAAGGAAAGATAACACATACAAAACACAATGGAGGAGTTCGCATGAGTGCAACGGTCATTATAGCAAGTTTACGTGAAAGGTTTGTCTCATGTCCGGGGAGATAAACAACACAGGAAAGACAAAATTAACAACTCATATAACACATTTTCATTAATATATATGTAGTAACAAAATTGAATGATTTCAAGTGTTAAACATAGGTTAAAGAAACATGTATTACAAGTGTTCAAGATTAGTCTTACAACAATACAACACATGTGTGAAAATGTGCTGGCCTATTAGTAGGGTTCTGAATTAAGCAAAAGTTCCAAGACACATCGTTACACCATACATCACTAACCCACCATGTAGGACATTGGAGCCACTACTTATTCCTCAAGGAAACTATTAAAGACTCTCAAGGCTATGTGGAAGGAGCCAAGGTGAAAAAGTCCTTTGCCTATACAAATCAGGAGGTATTTATAACCAAGGGTGAAACTGACCCTTGTGGTTGTTCAACTTCCCTCATGACTGTTTGACTTGTATGACATTTCAACTTTACATGACTCTTGATATGACAAGTGGGTCTCTTGGACTTCCACATTACATTACATTGATTGATAATATGGCCCACAATAGAGATGTGGATGACATGACTCATGAAAAGACTCGACATGATAGTGTTGGGACATTCGTGCTCCTACTGGTACATGTTAAGCTGCAGTGCTATTGAGTCATGGATGTCCTCATGGTGCATCATAGCTTCACCTCCGCATGGCATGGTGCATGGAGTCTTCGATGGTTGTTGTTTTCCTTGATGTCACATTGGCACGTTGCTTTCTTTCTCTTACTTGGTCATGCCAGCCATGTTCAATCATTCGCGAAAGTGCACACTAGTATGTTCATATATTTGTGAACTCATAGTCATTCATTTGCGAAAACATCTTTGCATGTTCATCTGACCATCCATCCATCCGTGAACACATCCTTGTACAATTGTCCATCCGCAAATACATCTTGCATGGGTCATTTGTTTGTTCGTTCAAGACCAAGTGCTATTTCATGTTCTCTTCTTTGTCATCACATATGTCGACACGTCATGTTTGTGCACATGTCTGTATCTGCAATCACTCATGACAAGACGAAATCAAATTCATAAATATCCTAGTCTACCATGATGCATGGTCACTTTGGATGCAGGCGACTGGGAGAGAGGACAAGGTTAGTTGGGATGTGGGTTCTAAGCACTGCTAGTGAAAATTGCACAGAGTCACAGGGAGATGGTGTCAGTCATGTTGGTCTGGCAGTGACTGCCTGCAGGGTCTGGCTCGGAAGATAGACAAATCGTTTCAAGAGGAGTAGTATGGGCTACTGGGAGGCTAGGCAAATAAGCATTGCATAGTTTTTTAGAAGAGCAGTGTTGAGCTACAAGGTAACTGACAGGAAGGCTATGCACAGTTTATGATGGGAACGGGTAGTGGGACATTGGCCATAGAAATTGCGCAATTCTTGGAAGGGACTGGCAACGGGTAGCGAGGCACTAACGGGAAAAACTACACAAATGTTGGGAGGCTCACCTGTTGACCACATCTGGTATTTTTTGAGCAGAGATCTTGACTGGGAAAACTGCGCAATTTTCAAGGGGAGACAAGGATAGACATTTGGTGTCTGTCTGGCCAGTCTATGGAATTTCCTCACTGAGTGGAGCAGGAATGGTTAGTAGCCTCTGCGCAATTTTTTGTGTGAGCCGGTCAAGTCGATAAAGGATGAAGGTCTGGCTGCGAGAGGGTGGTCGAGTCGTCAAAACTTCAACAAAATGACTAAGTGTGTGAGTGACGGAAATGGTGCATACATGATCTTGCAAACACACACTCTCATGACTTGATGACAGGACGCCCTAAAACATCAAGATACACATGCTCCACATGACTGACCAATAGTGTGAGCAACAAGCACGATGTGTGTGATCAACATGGTAAATTTTAGGGGTTAATTTTAGCCCAAGGGCGAAATTTAAGGGGTTTTTCATTTTAGAGGGGCGAAATTTTTATAAAACACCCATTTCATATATTTAGCCCAAATTTTATTTAAAAAATAATTGGTTTTTTCATTTTAGCCCCAAAAAAGGGGCGGATAAACTATGAAAATACTCATTTGACCCAGTTGGCCTGGTTTGGGAGGTCACATTCCATTACAATCACCTGATTTTCTGCTTTGCAATGTTAAATTCATTTGCAATTGCCCATTTTCTGGTTTAGGAGGTTGTATTTGGTCCCAATCGCCCTAATTTCTTCTGTGAATGGCTCCCTATTTTCAAATCTGGTTTTCATCGATGACAAGGGTGTAGATAAATAAAAATATAAACAAAGTGGAGGTATGGTAAATAAATAAAACCTCTTTTTATACTTACTCTAAAGGTATGGTAAATAAATAAAAATATAAATAAACTAGAGGTATGGTAAATAAATAAAACCTCTTTTTATATTTAGTCCATAACCCTCTTTCTATTTAAGAAGGCTAAAAAAAGTGGTTTTATTTAACTGAATCCTATGGGCCAAATACCATATTTATAAAAGAGGTATGGTAAATTAATAAGAATATAAATAAACTAGAGGTATGGTAAATAAATAAAACATTTTTTTTATATTTACTCCATAAGTCGCCTTATATTTATGAACACTCAAAAAATGTGTTATATTTAGGTGAAGCCTATGGGCCAAATACCGCGGGCCAAATTATTATTAATACCATACAAAAAAAACATTATTAACCCTAATATTAGTATTAATAAAAATAAAGATGACACATGGTATTGACCCATGGTATTCACATGGAATGTCACTTATTTAAAGGAGGGAATTAAACCATCCTAGATCCGTCTTTACTCTAGATCTCACTGAGAGGGATCAAATATCGTGATATGGAAACTAGGATAGAGGGAAAATATTTGATCCCTCTTAGGGCTTGGTAGATGAAGAGTAAAAATGGATCTTGTAAATTAATGTCACTTAAACTTTTTAACTTTGTTAAAATAAAAATCAATTATTAATTTCTATAAATTAGTAATAGTAGTTTTTAAGCTCTAGGTTTATGATAACCCATGGTAATACCATGGTATTCATGTGAGCATAGACTATTTAAAGGGGAATTCTATCGGCTTAGATCCATCCTAATTCTAGGTCTACCAAGGGTTGAGAGGCATAAATATATTTCATCCTTATAAGAGTTTGGTAGATGTGGAGTTAAGATGGTATAGGTTGATTTTTATGATAATGAAGATATTAAATAGACTTAGGAAATAATATTGTAAAAAACATCTTAAGGTGAATGGTTAAAGCTACATTTAGTCACTTCACAAAATTCAGTAAAATACCAATATCTCCATTAATATTGGTTTTTCTGATTTAACAAAAAAAAACATCAAAACAATGAAATCATATCACTCTTTCCACATCACCCTCGTAGAAGAGAGATAGTTGTTGCCCAGATTTCCCACCATTTTTCAAATGTTCTCAATATGATTTCTTCATGAAAAATTTAAGGTGCTAATGTTGGATTAGTTGTTTGAAAAATATGCAGAAGAGAGATAGTCACTGCTCAGATTTCCCACCATTTTTCAAACGGTCTCAATATGATATCTTCATGGAAAATTTAAGATACTGATGTTGGATTAGTTGTTTGAAAAATATTAGCTATTTAAAAAATATGTTGGTTTGCACAACCTTTCATCTTATCTGCTATTCTTAGTTTGTCCTAATGATCTGTAGGGGTTGGGCCACTACACCATATTGTCCTAAAATGTGGAGATTGTGCACTAAAAAGAATAATCGACATGTTACAACGTTGTTAAAAATTGCAAACGTATGAAGGTAGTGAATAATGCTAATAAGCAATTTAGATTGGGAGAGATGCAATTAACTTTTATTATTTAATTGAAGATTTCCAATTAAAATAATAAAAAATCTATAGTTATATATTGATTGGAAGGCTTCAGACAACAGTCACTTCTTTCCATTAGATCCCCTTCAGGCCTTTGGTATACCTACTACTTTCTTATATTATATAGTTGGGGCTTGCTTCTTGTTCGCGTGGCAGTAAACAAACTTTATGTGTTTTTTCTTTATCTCACAGTTGGATTTTATGGAATAAAAAAGAATTTTGATTTGCATTTTCTCATCCTGATAGGTAAATGTTTGTAGATGAAGATTCCATCTTAGTAACTCTGCCACAAGGAAATTTTGTATATTTTGTTGTTTCTCAGTACAAAATCAAGCATTTTTTTTTTGCTTTTGATCAGCTACTTTGATTTTTCAATGGAAATCTATGTCTGATAATGTGGTGATTGTGCATGATTTGTTTTAATTCCTACACAATTGTTGTGATATGTCATTGATCAAAAGATAACATTTATTTCAGTCTGGATTATTTTTCATTACTCCACTGCCAAAACACAGAAGTCCCTGTTGGGTTATGCATGTATTTGATTCTTGGGATTTTATGTTGGCAGTTCCTTTGTTGTTCATTGTAATACATTTGAAATTAAACATGAGGTGTTGTTTGTGGTGTAATAATACATTTGAAATTAAACATGAGGTGTTTTTTGTGGGGTAGTACATTATTATTAAGCATGACATCTTGTTAATCAATGTTTTGAATCTTTTTGTATTTGATGTCATGATCCACAATCATTCCTGCTGTAATGGAGATCGTTCTTGCAAGAAATATTGCATGCTTAATGTATTGTCCTGATACAGTGACATAATTTATTTATTTATTTTATTTTTTTAATTTTTATTTTTATTTTTTATTTTTTTATTGTAATCAATGCCTCATGAGTTTGTGATTTAGGAGGAGGTGATAAAGAAGGGGAGGGAAGGCAGTAGTGGAATGGGGAAAATAGTGGAGATAGAACTTGACCTTTGAAGCTATAATAATTAGAACACGGCACACCGATAACACATTATAATAGTGGTATTAAAATAACGAAGAATGCTCGCAAGTTTAAAAATAGTCCATAAACTCACTAGGAATACAATTGTCTAGAAAGTGACTCTTAGTTCACTACGATACAAAACATCATGTCCAAACACGTCTTTAAATGCTCTAACGTAAAGACACTTCAAATCCTTAGACATTAAGAACCATCAAATGTTTAGTCCAACAAGGTTCAGTTTTTATGTGCATATTACCTGTCACATTTCATAGAGATGCTGATTGCTGGAGAATGTTTGTAGTAAATGATGTTCCAATATGTATAATCTCAATTCCATATAAAGCCCAATGCTTCTTTCCCCTTGTTCATTTGATCAAACATGAATAGGTAATGCTTATCATTCAATTCTTTCCATGACCCACCCCTAAGTTTGTAATCTATAATGGAAAGGAGTAACTTATTCAACTATGTTCAAAATGACCATTAATCAAATCAATCTTCCAGGGCCATTAAACAGTTTAGAAGCACCAGCATTGGCTAGGAGAAATTAAGAGCCCCTAGATCATAATAAAATCAATCCTAGACACAGATATCATCATTTTGCATATGCAATCCATGTCAATGACCATTCCCCACTCAACTTTCCAATGGAATGTTATACATTTAATCTATAATTCATGGAAGCACCATTGTGGCAACTCAGTTTACAATACTTCTCTCTAGATCACTATGGGAATTTCATACAATGTATCTTTATTCTTGGGACTCATCAATCAAGATTTCCATTGGAGCATTATAAATCTAAACCATCATTAATGGAAGCACCATTTCTTCAACTTAGTTTACAACACTGCTCTATAGGTCACTGCAAAAATTTTCTCACCACGAATCTTTAGTTAGGGATCAATGCTATTTCATAAACTCTCTCCCTTTAAAGTTTTGTTTCTTGTCACCTATGTTTACCTTAAAGTTTTTTGTTTCCTTGTTGCTATGCCCTGCATCAACCTTTATTATTCTACAATATTTGTTTGTTTAGTGTTTTTCTGTCATGCACGAGGAAATAGTGTTGCTCTTGTGAGGGTAAAAATGCAAGTGGCAAGGGTTGACTATCTACAAAACTCTTCCTCAAATGAGGAGTTAAATCCGATAGGTTTTGAAGAGCATAATGATATAAAATTTGAAGAGCATGTGATGTAGATGTTGAAGGTGGTGCTTCATGAATTATAGTGCGAGGTGAAAGTTTAACCAAGAATATTAGTGTTAACAGAGGCCGAACTAAAGAGGATATGCTAAAGGAAATTGAAGATGTTGACTTCAATGGATGCTTAATAAGAGTTGCAATGAGAAAATATGGAACTCAACATCATTAATACATTATTGGTTAAATACCTCATGCAAGGAAGAAGAAGAAAGGGGTTATTACAATGTTAATTAAACAAAAGGAGGAAATAGTTGATTGGTGTAAGGAGATACTTGAAATTGGCCATGACCTAGAGTTGATACAGCTTAAGGCTAATGTTGCTCCACTTTGAGTCCATTCAAAGATGGATTTTTTGGAAATCAGGGTGTGCAGGAGTTAAAAAAATATATCAAGACCTGGCATTATGAACAATTGAAATCCTAAATAGAGACAAAGCTATGAATTTACACCATACAATTCTGACCAAGTTCTATTATACTCTATCCAAGGCATACAAAAATGATTCATATAGTTTACAAAATATATATGAAATTGTGACAAGTTTCCTTTCCAAGTTGGAAGGAATTGCGGCATGTGGATAAATGCCAAAAGAATGAGTGAAAATGTGCCAAAGTGTTTCCTAACAACAATGTGGATAACTATATTTTATTTTGCAATTACAATTCGTTTATCAATGTTTAGGCTATATTTTTTTAGGGAAATAAAAATATGAAGAACCATGTCAAGAATTGTGAGCAAGGAATATCTGTGGTTGCACATTCCAATGCATGGATGACTAAATAATTGTTTATGATTTGGCTATACCATTTTATCACCTTTTACCTAGAGGCGTCTAACTTACAAACATATACTTGATAATTTTTTATGTCCATCACAACAACATAGTTTTACAAACCACAAAGGCAAACATGATAGGCATACATAGTGTTGGCATTTCTTAGACATTACTCATAAGTTGCAACCCCTAGAAGTGTGTTTGGGCCTTTTAAGAATTATTTAAGGTTTGAGAGAATAAATTGGATGGCAAAGAACCCGTGGAGAGAGGTAAAAAGGTTTGAAACAGTTGAAATTTCTAGCATATCTATTGAAAGGACCTTGACACCCCCTAATATTAATGTGGAATGTAGGTGCAATGGAATTTGGCTAGTCAATAATGATGCTCTTACCAATGATGAGGCTTGTAGCCAAGTTTTTGAAATACCTGGTGATAATGATGCAAAAGTTGTTATAAACATGTTGATTCTACCTCAAGGATGTTATCATCTATTAGGTGATGATGATGAACATGGCAATGCTACTTAAGAATATGATGGAGCAATTCAAGAAAAAATAGTAGTTCTTGATGAAAAAAGCCACATAAAAAGTTTACAAATGCTAATAAAAATGAAATTGCTGAAATGAATATGATTGAAGGTGGTCGAGTGATGGGAAGCATTAATGAGAAATTTTCATTACCAAGCCAAGTGACCCTACATGAGTGGTTAGCAGAAGGCATGATGAATATGAATTGAAATGATCTTTACAAAGACTAATGAAGAAATCATTAACATGCTTTCATTCGTGCTGGGCCATAAGGTGTTCAGGTGGTGGGGACCAGAGTTACATAAATATTTTATTGTTGGTTTATTAAACTCCATCATTCAAGGTAGGAACCATTTATTGGTTGGGCAAGATACAACTATTCAGGTAAGAGAAAGGAAGGTTGGTAAGTAAGGGGGCCTTGTTTCATTTTCCTACTTGCATAAAGCCTGCTTGAAGGGGAGGGACTTTAACAAAATGACTCAAAATAGAAGATTGCATTGTAAGACCACAAGTAAGGTTCATGAGTATGGGATTCCCTCGATTTAACACTTTATGACATGGTAGAATTACTTTCATAACTTACATATTTCTTGAAGAGCAGAGTGTAATGACCAAATATCATATGGAAGGATGAACTACCCAAAGGTCGATGACTTAAAAACTACCCGGAGAGTGAATGAAAGTGTTTATAAATTTCCCTTGCAAATATAGCAACTTCTCATTACAAGGAGGCTGCAAATTTGTAGAAGCAAGAAAGTCCTTTGTCACAGTTAGGCTGGTATTTGAGAAATTGGTTTGATATGGAATCTACAAGGTAGTTCTGGAAACACTCAAGGAAACAAAAGTTGGGGGAAAAGTAAGACAAATTTTTTACAAAAATTAATCTCTCATAGCTTGACAAAAGTGGTAGAGAAAAGATTAATCTCTCCTACCTTGATAGAAATGGTGGTCAAGATTAACACATACAAGAAATTTGTTGTGGAATATTATAAAACTAATAGAAGGATATGAAAGAGTGTATAGTAAGAACCTTGACAAACACGACCACTAAAACTTGCAACATTGTTTGTAGGAATAGAAATTTATGTTTCTTTATTCCAAACATGTATGTTAGTATATTATAGTTTAATGAATATGTTTTCCTGTTATCATATATGGTTTCATACTTTAATAAAACATTCGCCAAGACTTCACAATGTTTTATTATTCAGTGAGATAATTTCCAACATATTACAAGATTTTATAATTTAGTGAAAGATTCACCATGACTTTACAAGATAATATAATCTAGTGAGAGATTCAGCAAGAAATTTATATATACATATTATATTATTGATAAAACCACCTCCTATTTTTCTTATGTATCATGAGGATTTGCCCATTTATTATACATATAAATTTAGGGTGGTTCTTAAAATTTTCCCTGGTGATTGATTGTTGGATGACTGTGACGATGCTTGTGTGACAGTGCATACGACTTCGTGTATGAACGTGATAGTGTTTACATAGTGAATACAAGATGTACACATGGAGCAAAGACCTTGTGTATGACCAAAACATGGTCGCAAGTAAGACATCATTATCAAAATGCAACATTGGTGTGTTGAATGTTCAAGCAAGGTAGGTTTGCAAACTCATACAAGCTCACAGGGTGAACACAAGTGCATGCAAGAATCAAGTAAGATTCTCGAAGGAGGCTCCAAAATTGGATTCGGGCCAAAATTTTGGAGGGTGTTGCAACCACTACAACACACTTGGATTCATTCAATTGTTATAATGCATATATATTAATGAAAATGTGTTGTATATTCTATTATCCTTGTCCTACCTATGTTGGTCACTTCTCAAACATGAGACGAAACCTTTCACGTAAAATTGCTATAACAACCGTCACACTTGTGCGGATTTCCTGCTGAGTGTTGTACATGCTATATTTCCTTGTGTGTTGTGACTGCTGCATCCATGCATATTCCTCCTACGAAAGTTGTGCACGTCCTGTTGTGTTGTGTGTCCCTGACAGAGTTGGGTTTCCTCCCATCCAACTTGGGACTCACTCCCACCATTCCTCTCTCTAGTGAAAGAACCACAACTAACACTATCAATTTCTAGGCACGCGAACCTCACTACTTGAAGATAAAGCAAACCACTCCCTTGTGCTGACAAGCAAGAGCTAAGGCAAACATTTAAGATAATGGAAATGAGGCCATCATATCAGATGGGACTCCCACACTAAATTACTTGTAGGTTTTAACCTCATACAGAAATTACCTACATACAGATTCTAAAAACACATAAAATAAACAATTGGAGAGCATAAAACATAAAACAGATACACACAGAGTTTTCCCCTGGATCCCAAAACCGGGACTACCAGCATGATTTTTCATTATGTTCTTTTCAATTTTACAATACATGTTTATACATGCTGAAGCATCCAATACCATGGACCGAAAAACATCACGTCCAAAACCATGGATCGAAAGCCATCACTTCCAAAACCATGTGTGAAAATCATGCACTAAACCATAGGTAGGCCTGTCCAACCTAATATAGGGTCCAAAAAACAAAATTTTGTGAGATGCTGCGCCAGATCCCATAGAGGGGGGTTACTTGCACTCCTCAAACCCCCTGTGACCCCCCTGCTATGCAATCAGCGCAACGAAGGGGGGGCTCTAGCCCTGCAATGCCCATTGTTTCTCTACACCAAGAGAACTTCTTAGGGCTCATAGATTTTGTCAATGCAACTGTATTATTCTTCAAAGTGTCCACCTTTACCAGCAACACCTTTTTGTCTTCTATCATATCCCTCACAAAGTGATACTGAACATCAATGTGCTTTGTCTTTGAATGATATGCAAGGTCCTTTGCCAAGAAAATTTCACTTTGGCTGTCACAGTCTATCCTTATAGCTCCCTATACTAACCCCATACTTGAACACAATCTCTACAACCAAACTACTTCCTTTCTTACATGAGTGGTTGCCATGTATTCTACCTCTATAGTTGACAATGCCACTATAGATTGTTTCTTACTCATACAAATGACTGCACCTCCAAATAGGTTAAACACATACCCACTTGTAGATCTTCATTGATCCAGATCTCCAATCGAGTCTGCATCAACAAAGCCACGAATATCCAACACTCTATCCAATCCTGGTCTTCCTTGGTAGCACAAACCACAATCACTAGTTCCACGCAAATACCTGAAAACTCGCTTCCACGATGTCCAATGCTCCTTCCTTGGTTTTGACATAAACCTGCTCAATACTCCCACTGCATGTGCAATGTCTAGTCTAATATAGACCATTGCATACATCAGACTACCGACTGCACTTGCATATGGAACATGAGACATGTCCTCTTCCTCTTCTTGTGCCTTAAGACACTATTCAACAGACAACTTCACACCTACAGGAATGGGAACCTTCACTAGTTTACTATCATGCATATTAAACCTCTGCAATATTGACTCAGCATACTTCCTCTAGTTTAACCAGAGCTTCCTCTTTGCACTATCTCTTTTAATTTCCATGCCCAAAATATAGGTTTTGGCACTAAGATCTTTCATGTCAAATTTGGAGGACAATTGGGTCTTCAAATCCTGGATAACTTCTTTGTCATTTCCAACCAGCAACATATCATCCAAATGCAAGACCAGATAAATAACATGGTCACCAATTAATTTAAAACACACATAGTTATCTTCTTTGCTTTTGGTGAAGCCAAGTCCTCATATATATGTATCAAATTTTTGATACCACATCCTTGGCGACTGTTTTAACCCATACAGAGACTTCTTTAACTTGCATACCAGATTTTTCCTACTCTTCACCACAAAGCCTTCAGGTTGCTTCATGTAGATTTCCTCTTCTAGATCCCCGTGAATAAAGTTATCTTCACATCCATATTTTCTACCTCAAAATCAAAAGCAACACCAATAGATAAAAGTAATCTAATAGAACCTACCTTGGCAATAGGAGAAAAAATATCACCAAAATCAATTCTCGACACTTGGGAATAACCTTCTTCTACAAACCGAGCTTTGTATTTCTCCACCTTTTATTTTGCATTTGTATTCTTCTTGAACAGCCATTTGTTGCCAATGTATTTCCTTCCAACCGACAACTCCAGCAAATCTCAAGCCTCATTTTTGTGCAAAGATGCCATTTCATCAACCATGGCCTCTTTCCAGAGTTTTCCATTCTCTGAATCTACTACTTCCTTCACAGTTCTGCAATCATCGTCAATAATAGATAAAGCAAAATTTGAATAGAAAGCAGATGGACTATACCTTTCCAGTTGCCTTCTTTCTTGAACTGATCTTCTCACACCTAGAGTTTTTGTCTCTTCATCTTTTGATTCCTCCTCTTCTGTAGAGTTTGATTCTTCCTCCTTAAGCTCAAACTCTATATTCTCAGGTTCCTTCGGTTGGACTTCATGTTTAATAACATCTTTCACCTCTTTGAACACCACATCTGGGTTGTACACATCCTTCTTTATTACCGGGTTCCAAAGCTTATAACCCTTTAAGCCATCCTTATACCCAATAAAGATGCACTTTTCTGATTTACTATCCAACTTGGTTCTTTTCTCCTTTGGAACATGTACATATGAATCACATCCAAATACCTTCAGATGTGAAAGAGAGAGTTTCTTATTGGTCCATACCTCTTGTGGAGTCTTATCCTCCAATGCTGATGAAGGTTATCAGTTGACCAGGTAACATACTGTCTCCACTGCCTCTATGCAGAATTCCTATCCTAACTTGACACCACTGAGCATGCTTCTTGCCCATTCCATCAACGTCTTATTCATTCTTTCTGCAAGTCCATTTTTCTCAGGTGTTTATGGAGTAGTCTTCTATCATGCTATACCACACTTCTTACAGAATTCTTCAAATTCCTTACTACAAAACTCTCCACCGTTATATGTCCTCAACACCTTTATATTCTTCTCTGTCTAGTTTTTCACTAGAGCCTTAAATTCTTTAAACCTGTCAAAGACTTCAGATTTCCTCTTAAGGAAATATATCCATGTATTCCTTGAGAATTCATCTATAAATGATACATAGTACACAGACTTACCCAGTGATGGAACCTTCACAGGTCCAAACACATACTATGCACAAGTTCTAATATATGTTTCGCCCTCTTACCACCAAAGGGGAAACTCACTCGATTTTGCTTCCCATATACAAAATTTTCACAGAAATCAAAATCAAGAGAGCTATTACTCATACCTTATACCATACCTTTACCATGAAGTATTCGAAGGCCCTTCTCTCCAATATGTCCAAGCCTTTGATGCCACAACATGGTCTTCTCTCCAAAGACCATTAGGTTTTTTGCTCCACTTTCAGGAACCACAGAGCCGTTGCACCCATCAACAACAATGCTACCTTATAGCTTGTACATAGTTCCAATCTGAACTTCCCGCATCAATACCACTACTCCCCGAAGCATCTTGCATGTATGCTTCTTGAACACTATTTTACACCTGCATCATCCAGCTTGCTTACAGAAATCAGATTTCTGGCTAATGGAGGAATATGCAGAACATCCGAAAGTGTTCTAAACCTTCTACGACCAACAATTATAGCCTTCCTATCATCCCCTAAGACGACATCACTACCATCATATTTTTCATACTCGCAGAACCACTCTCTATGGGGAGTGAAGTGAAAGGATGCACCTATGTCAATCAACCATGCCTCATGATCTACATTTTTACTTGAAGAAGCCAAGTACACATCCCCACCTTCATCTGAGGTGGTTTTCGCCTCTGCAGAAGGAGCATCATTAGATCCCTTTCCTTTATCAGGAGATTTAGATTTACAATTCCTTTTGTAGTGCCCTTCCTTTTTGCATTTCCAGCACACCACATTTACATGTTTTCCTGGAGATTTAGATCTCCCTCTAGATTTAAATCTCCCACTTGATGACTTATTTTTGTTTTTTTTCTAGGACCTCCCTTGTATAGACAAGGCATCACCATTCTGGCTCTCCATATTTTTCCACCTCATTTCCTCCGTCAACAAGGAAGAGACTATTTCATCAAACTGCAAGGCAATTGCATTGCTACCTATTCCAATAACTAGACTATCCCACGAATCAGGTAAAGAACACAACAAACTAATGCACTTATCTTCATTTGAAATTTTAATATCAACAGATAATAACTGACTTACCACAGTATTAAATGCATTCAAATGCTTTGTCACTAAGTCTCCAACTTTCATCCTCATGTTATATAGCTTTTTCCACAGGAACAGTTTATTCACCAGAGACTTAGATTAGTACAAAGTCACTAACTTGTCCCAAAAAGCCTTCGTTGTAGCTTCCCTTGATACATTCAACAATACTAAATCTAAGACACATAATCGTATTTTTCTCTTTTCCTTCTGATCCAACTTCTTCCATTCTTCATCGAACACTCCCATTGGTTTAGTACCTAAATCTACCATGATCCATTGATCTTTATCCACCAACAAATCCTCCATCTTGAGTTTCCACAACTCAAAATTTTGACCATTAAATTTCTTGATCTCTATCTTTCCACTGCTCGCCATCTTCTTTCACCACTAGAATCAATCTGGTAGATCTCCCACTAAACAGGGTCTACCATAGGCCTGCGCAAAAACCCTCAGCAACAAAGTCATCCCCTTGAAGCAAAAATAGCTCTGATACTAAATGTAGGTTTTAACCCTGTACAGAAATTACCTGCATATGAATTCTAAAAACACAGAAAATAAACAATGCAAGAGCATAACACATATACACAGAGATTTTCCCCTGGATCCCAAAACCAACACTACCAGCTTGATTTTTCACTATGTTCTTTTCAATGCTACAATACATATTTATACATGCCAGAGCATACAATACCATGGACCGAAAACCATCGTGTCCAAAACCATGGACTGAAAACAATCGCATTGAAAACCATGTGCAAAAATCATGCACAAAACCATAGGTAGGTCCGCCCAACCTAATATAGGGTCCAAAAAACAAAATTTTCTGAGGCACTACCCCGGACCCCACAGAGGGGGGTTACCTGCACTCCTCAGACCCCCTATGACCCCCCCACCTCGCGCCCCCCCCCGCCCCCCCAGTTATGTAATCGGCGCAATGAAAGGGGGGGGGGCCGCCCCCCCTCTAAGCCCTCTATTAACTACGTGGGATAGTCATGGAAAGAATATAACACAACCCAACAGTCTAGTTGGGACTTCATACCAGGTTGATCCCTTGAATGTTGGTGAGTCTAGCACCATCAACATTTCTGGCGCTAGAAGGAGGGCCACCAATTGTTTATAGTTGAACATCCTCTCACACTCACTCATCAACCATCTATTCAAGGCAGTAACTCACACTCCCTCTCACCTATGCACAAATCTACATTTGGTTACTTCTCATCTCCTAGGATTGAAAGTGAAATTCCATAATATCAACTTCACTATGTCCATCCAATCACCCGTTTGTTCGCGGAAACAGTCAGACTGATCGTAGGAATACAACATCTTCTATACATATCAAAGAAGAAAAAAACCACTCCCACAATGGCTTTTGTATCATCAGTGAAAGAAGAAGTTCTTGCCACACTTGAAGGTCTAGAAGAAGTTGTTGAAGATAGAGAGGAACCTCTGGTTTTCCAACTGTGGGAACAATACGCCCTCATGATATTGGGCTAAGACTTTGGTATAGGAGGTGAAGGGGAAGGTAGAAAAGGAGGGAGAGGTGAAGACAAACAAACAGACTTAGAGTCGGAACCATCAAATTCTGAAGAAGAGGAGGATGGAGAAGACAAAGAGATCGCTGACCACAATTTGGAATGAATGACTCAGGGACCACTGACTCTCCTGGGTTCTTTTCATAAGATGCCAAAGCGGGCAGCATGAATGAGCATCAAGTTCAACTTTGATAGCATAGTGAAGGCAAAAGACCATTTGGACAACTTCTACCTGCAACTGCAAGCCCTTGAGGTACGGTACGACAACGTAACATGTATATTGTTTCCATGTACCTTGGATGGTTGCGCAGCTGCATTGTATCACAACCTTCCAGCCAACTCCATATAGAATGGGGTGTGTTCAAATGCATATTTCTTGAAAAATTTGTTGGTGACAAGACCCCAGCCATATTACTCAACGAATTGGGAAGCTTGAAGATGGAGGGGAAAGAAAAGGTAAAAGAGAAAAATACGATTATGTGTCTTAGATTTAGTATTGTTGAATGTATCAAGGGAAGCTACAACGAAGGCTTTTTGGGACAAGTTAGTGACTTTGTACTAATCT
>Ga0115851_100212_pt1 | contig 22359 bp, 22 predicted proteins | sample InSIn2gowninarea_FD_83865 | JGI IMG/M metagenome (GOLD analysis project Ga0115851, IMG submission 83865)
CCTAGGGATAAGCTTTGGCACATAATGGAGGAACTTGGGGTTCCTAAACATTTGAGAGCAGTTGTGCATATGCTGTATGAAGAGGTGAAAGTCAAAATTAGAACTTCAACAGGCATTTCTAAAAGTTTCAGAAGTGATATCGGGGTCAAGCAAGGTTGCCCACTGTCTCCTACCCTTTTTGGCTTATATATCAACAAGCTTGAGGAGTGGTTAAATTCACAAGGGGGTGATGGTATCTATTTGGGCAATTTGTTATAAGGCTTCTTTTGTATGCAGGTGACCTTATTTTGATTGCTAAATCGGCTCTTGGTTTGCAAGAGCGCTTACTATCCCTTGAGCATTTTTGTAGAAGTGTAGGGATGCAAGTCAATATCAGCAAAACGAAAGTAGTGGTTTTCTCTAAGAAAAGAAAACATAACCACCATAAGTTCTACTTTGAAGGCAACATTCTGGAAGAAGTTGCGGAGTACAAATACCTCGGAATTGACTTCAACAAAAATCTAAGCTAGAATGGTTATAGAAAGAAAATAACTTTGAGGGGTTGGAAAGCATTTTATGCTTTTCAAAATAGGTGTAGAGAGGCAGAGTTATGGGACTCGAAAACCACTCAAACTCTTTTTGGGCTTCTAGTGATTCTGCTGATTCTCTATGGTTGTGAACTATGGGCCAGCAGTACATCTGACATGTAGTGGAGACAAATTGAGAAAATTTAGAAGCGTTTGATTACAAACAAATTTAAGATTAAAAGTGTAGTTCCTTATGCTATCTTGTTAAGTGAAACATGGACTGCTCCTATTGAAGCAATTGCTATAGTGCGAGTCATAAGGTATTTAAAAAAAATTGAGCAAATAGAAGAGGGTAGATGGCCTAAGGTCATCTTTAATGATAGATTGTGCAAGAGCAAAAAAGCTTGGATGCAGCAAAATAACAAATAGTTTAGTAAATGGGGTATTTGCTTGAACGCGTGTCCCATAAACAACAAAGAGATAAAAGCTTTTGTTATGGAAAAATTCCACAAGCGTACTTGGGATAAGGAGCTAGGAAGAAAGAAAAATTACTATATTGAAGTGTTTAATCCCACTCATTGTCATCAACCAAAAGCATACATAGAGGCCAATATCTCTTGGAGAGCCAAAATTCATATTGCTTAGTTAAGGACTAATTATCATCAACTTCGTTGTGAATAGGGCGCTGGAAAAGGCCAAAGGAAGCGTGGGAGGAAAGAGTATGCATTTTTTGTTCTTCCGGAAAAGTGGAAATAGAAAAACATTTCATTTTAGAATGTGAGGCCTTCAAAGACAACAAAGAAAGTTATGCATATATGCTGGCAGCTAACTCTTGGGATAATCTAATTTAGTGAAGGGTTTGTTGAGAAGATGATAGCATTTATTTTGAAGCTTCATAGAAAAAGGGCCAAATACATCAAGCAGATGAAGAAGCAATTTATCCCATAGACTATCTTTATGTGGACGTTAAAATAATTTATTTCTTCTTTCTTTTTAATGATTAAATAACTTCCCAAAACACTTTAACCAAAACACTTTAACCAATAATGAGTTGCTCTCCAATTTAGAAAAACACTTTAAAAAACACTAAAACTACAAAATACCCCCAAAGAAATAAAGCAAAACACTTTAACCAATAATGAGTTGCTCTCCAATTTAGAAAAACACTTTAAAAAACACTAAAACTACAAATTACCCCCAAAGAAATAAAGCAAAACACTTGAGAAAAAACCTAAAATCTACAAAATGCCCAAAGAAATAGAGCTTTTAAGCAATTAATGACGTAATCAACACAATACTTATTCATAACTCAGCAAACCCATACCAAAAGCATGGAAACCTTTGTGGCGAAGCAAGGGCAACACGGTCTGAGAGACTATCCGTGTTTTCTCGCCGGTCGCATTACAATGAATTGAAAAATAAGATGATTTATCTCTCTATATAAAATCAATTATTAGTTCGATTCCAAGGAAGAAGAGATATTCCATGTTATCGTATTTGTCTACTGGTAAGCATTCTGTATTATAATCTACCAGTCTCCTCGGCAAAAGCATTGTCCTTGTAACTAACCACACTAATCAATCAGTCCTGGGATCTTATACCTTTCTTGCTTGGAATGGTATAATTAATTTTTATTTTTCAACTCCATTATTCGACAGCCACAGGAGAACCAGATTTCACGGTTTCTTAAAACAATTTTAGAATCGGATCTGTGTCCAGATCGGTGATCGAAAATAGAGAATTGGGTTGGTCTGAATCCATTTAATTTATCTGAATTATGTTTTTGATGGTTTAATTTTTCTGAAGAATTTGTGATGGAGAAAAGCCCTGGACCCAAAATGGAGATGCACGATTTGGCAGACGATGCCGATTACGCGGCCTCGCAACAGGAGGTGAATAGGTCTCCTGGATTCTCCCTACGAAAGGTAGACGTTATTGTTTTTCTGATTTTTAGGCTCCTTTTGTTTTAATTGGACAAATGGTTCTTTAACAGTGAAAGGTTCAGAGTTGGCATCGTTTTGGGATTTCATTTGCGTAGCCTTGTGGAGTTTGGAATGCATGGATTGTTCATAAGGATTAATGCACAATTCACCAGGGTTTTGGGAATAATCAAAATATGAAGACCTTTTGTGCATTTGTAACTGCAGGAGGGTTTTAATTTTAATTTGTAAATTAATTTGTCTGTTGATTGAAATTCTTTCAAACTGAGCTGTTCATCCCTACCCGATATGGGCATACCAGCAAGTAATATGCCAACTTCAATTCATGCCTGATGTTGGAGAATGGCCAGATTGCTATGAGTGAAATTGTATGTCGATGGACTGCAATGATCACAAATTTCTAAGTAGTCCCTGCAGACCTCCCAAGCCACAGTGACAATGGAATTATGGTTGATCTCGGAGCTTCACCTTATCACAATCAAAATATTACTAAGTAGATGACATTAGTTGTAACTAGGACATCTCCTGCACTGGGCTTCGCCATCTCAAAATCAAAATAATAGAATGTAGATGACATTAACATCTCCTATTCTTGTCTGCTGTTCTGGAGCATTCACTGATACTGTATCGTCCAAGGCATGTACTTCCAGCATTAGCACCTATATTAGCCGGCTCGTGCTGCATACATGGCAACTAGCTCTAATTAGGTGGGGATTTCACATACCAGAAACAAGGAATGGGAAATGAAACAGGAAATGACAATGGAAGGATAAACAGGGACCGGAGGATTTTGGGATAAGAAACAGCCCCCTTCATTATGCATATTATATACATAATAGATAATTTAGTGAATCTAAATTCCCTCAAGACTCCAAAATATTTTACTATATGGATGTATTACTGTTTTAAATCAAATTACATTCAATTCATAATATTTAGGTGTTCAATTTTTTTTTTTATTTTTATTTTTTATTTTTTTTTTAATTATTTCTTGAAAAAAATATAATTTTATTTTTTCGAATGCTGCTCTGGGCAGAAAAAAAACCCAAAAATAATTTCTGTTTATTGACATTTTCCCGGAGAAATGTATGCTCCCGTGCTGTTTTTGGTAACTATGCTTTACCGGCCATCTGAATTGCAGCCAGTGTGGGCTGGAAATGCTGTATTATTCCAGTCATTTGGGCCAAGCGATAAATAAATATCTACTTCAATAAAAATAATTATGGTCCCTGCTAGCTCCGAGAAGATAAAAGCCTTAAGAAATTTTTCTTAATTCCTAGCTTTGGAACATCCTTCAAACATATCGTGACAGTTTGTGAGTCAAAGTTAGCTCAATGCGTAGTTGCATGGGTACATTCCTTTCCCCATAAGCCATAACTATACTCACCAAACCCACATCCCGATGACCTCCTTTACAAAGGAAAAATGGTGTACCTGCTCTCCGTACCCGTAATGCACATGCATTCAACCTTAGTGTACACATACCTGTACCCTACCCGGATGTACTCATGCAGCATGTAATGAGCCTATTTTTCTTTTGGCCGATGACGTGCAAAAGGGGAAAATAATCTCCTTGCTTTTGTACACACGGTCAAAAAGATGCTGGTTAGGCCGATGAGTAAGCTGTAGTCTATCTGTTAGATGTTTTGGAGGTTCTTCCGGTCTATTTTCCGGTCTAATTTGCCCAGATTTCGTCAAGGATTTGTTGGCATTACAAGTTTGAGTTGTGAACTCTCCACAATCCAAGTGTCCCAGGTGTTTTACAGGATGCTGAATCCATATATGCAGTCAAAAAGCCATTGTAAACAACAATGTAAACAACAAGCCCACATTTGACTAAATTTTTTTTGCTGGTTTCTGGCCAAAAACTCCAAAACGTCTGATAGTTAGACAACACTGATGAATATTAGATAGTAAGGATTCTTGCCATCATGATAGTGCTCTACGATCACTGCAGTGGTTTTGTTTTTCATTAAGGTGAGGCAACTATATATGTTGATGACCCTTTTAATGTCTTTACTCAATGTCTTGAAGCCTTTCAACAGTCAAACCAGAGAATATGTATGATGTTTTAATTGATAAGCTGCGCAATTACAATTTACATCAGAACTCTGCGCATAGTAGGCTGTCTTTCAGCCAGTGTACTCAGATGCCATTTTGACGACTTATCATTGCCATGACACTATATCCTTCTCATCTGGAGAAACGTAAAATTTAATCCAAATCATCATTTCAATTAGGATGTTAAATGGCATATTCCGTCACTAACTGTGGTTTCTTAACAAGGTAGTCATAAGCTAACTTAATGGCCACCCTAAAGTGAAGCCTGATATGTTTATCTTTGTAATAATAAAGTTTTGTTTCTTTTTAATTGCTAATGCTGTTGAATGGTGTCTTCATCCCACTTGTTTGTTCTTGCAGCTATCAAGAAACAAGCAGCAAAGGAAGGATTCGGTGAAAGACCCAGGTAACTGTTCTGGGCCTGATGGGTCTGAGGTTGTATTTGTGAAAGACAATGTAACAATTCATCCTACACAATATGCGTTTGAACGCATTAATGGGCGTCTGCGTCTTATCAAACAAGGCTCTTCATTGTTCATGGTAGGGTGTCTTCCTGAGTCCTAGATACTGTCGAATGCAGGAAATTATTTTGCAAGCTTATCCTGGCAGTTGGTAGTTGCATGCAATAATTTGAAGTTATTTGTTTATTGGATGCATTAAATCAACAATGAGACTAAATTAGACATGTTTGTGAAAATAATGCATGGCAGACATGGATTCCTTATAAACAAAACAATACTGTGAGGGATGGCATGGCTCGTATATTAAGTAAGACTTCTGAGAAAGGTATGATGGAATTTTATGACTGCTGTTTGTGTAAATAGAAATATTGTAAACACATCTACCCAGGCCTTTTTGAAGTTTATACTATGTTCAATTTATTGTAATTCTTTTTTATGTATTCCCCTGCAATTCACAGATCGAAACTTGTATACAATACGTGCTGTGCCATTGTCAGAAGTTAAATCTATTCGCCGGCACACGCCACCTCTGGGATGGCAGTTTGTCATTGTTGTTCTCACATCTGGTAAATTGCTTAAACATACTGTCTCTAAGCAAAATGCCGATTGCCATTTGTTTCTATATAATTATTAACACTTCAATTCAGAACTTGCCTTAAAACTAGTACACTGAAATAAAATGACCTGGTTGGTAGGATATGGAACTTTTTACATCATGAATTTTGAGGATATTTTATCTGTTGGATGTGGTGCATTACTAAATCTTTGAGAATTTTATTTCTCTACGTTATAGAACTTCAAATTGTTGGTTCTCTCTTTTGTGCTTAGTACCATTTCTTCTTTGCAGGCCTTGCTTTTCCACCATTGTACTTCTATAATGGAGGTGTTCGTGATTTTCTTGCCACTTTGAAGGAGCATGTTTTTCTTGTCAGGTTATATGTCTATTCTTCATACATATTTCATGTTCTGGAATTTTAATATCTATATAATTTTCATTTCATCTTTCAGCAATAATGAGGAGATTTTCTTGTTAAAGCTCTGTTCTTTTATTGTTACTACCTGCATTTTCCTAAATCTTGGAATAAGCAGCAGATGTCTATTGAGTGGCAATGACTTCTCAGTAAACCATAGCACACATAGGATTTTGCATTAATTTTAGAGAGCTCCTAGACATAGTAAAACTAGAAAAGGAACATCACAGTCAATTTCTTTCAGTATTTATATTGAAGGCCAACTCTAGAGTCTAAAAGTGTCCCTCTGTAAAAACCTGCTAGTTTGCAATTTAGGCCACTGGCAGGCTTCCATATACCAAAGACTGAACCATATGCCTTTTTTCAACAGAAAATAAACATGCATCGAGATATATCCACATAGGGGATCTTATCCATAGAAAAGGAATTCACTATCATTTGGTTGCAGAATTTATTCCATGTTTGTTAGTGTTGTTTCCTACAGTGCAGTGTTCTGCACTTAAGCGGTTTCAAGCTACTAACCTGGCACAAATAAAATATTGATCTTTGATAGTTAGATGCTATCCTAGTTGTATGAGCAGTGTGAATTACTGCAAGGTTCTGATTCCTGAGCAAACTTTATATAATTACAAGCTTTTATTGGGATAAACAAAAGTAGGTCAATGGGACTAAAAGCTACAAGTCTTCATATTGTTACCTGAATCAGTGAATTAGGTCCATAGAAGACTGTTCATTAGGAAGAAAGTAGCATTTTGGAAATTTCTCCAAGGGGAGTTGAGAATGTAGCTCATGGCTATAGGAGATGTCAGTGACTAAAAAAATCAAATATTCATGTATAGGGGCAAAACGAAATAAAAGGTCCTCCTCCCCTCCCACAATGCACCATTTACATATTGAGAAAGCAAGATAGGGCTTTTGGAATTGGAGCTTGAGTTGAGGAGGAAGACTGAGAGGGTTGCTTGGGAGCTTGAGGAGCTTGCAAGGGAGATTGGAGCTTGGGATTGAAGGCTATTGGAGAGCCAAAGAGGTAGGGTCCAAACTCTAATCTAACATTTGTGTTTTTTTTTATGTTCATTGGTAAATGAAAATGTTCTCTTTTCTCGTTCTCATTCCCATTCCTCCATTTTATTGCAGGGAAAAAACTATAACTCCATCAAAGTTTGAAACTTCAAACATGATGGGTATGTGGCTTGGCATTCTCTTGTTGGTTCCTCTTTTGGTTATGATGATGTTGGGGAGTAAAAGGAGGAATGATGAGGATGATGTAGAAGTGGGTAGTGGTGGAATAAGAAACCCTGGAGAAGAGGATTACCTTGGTGAGGAGGAGGAGGATAATGAGAGTGGAAAGCAAACCAAACCCTATTGTGGAAATATGTTTCTAGGCCTTCAGAAGGGAAAGGGGGTGGAACCACTAAATTTACATGCCTCCATTGCAAAAACACTTACACAAGTTTATACATCCATGCCGGAAAGCATCTTTGTTGGAAAATGGCATGGGATGGAAATAAACAAATAGGAATCAAAACTTGTGGAAGTGTGTCACAACAACGAAGCTCCAAATACATAAGGGAAGAGGAAGAAGCCCAGTACAAATCTAAAAGATCAAGGGGTGACTTTGAAGATGACACCATTAGCCCACCATCACATAAACTAAGAACTCCATCAACATCCACCCTTTGTAGTGGATATGGAGGCACAGGCACAAACATCCCTTTAAGGCGTAATAACCATATCATATTTCCTTGATCAAGGGTGTAGGGATGATGTGGATGCAAAAATTTTCCGGTTTTCCTATGCATGTGGGATACCATTCAATGTTCTTCACTCACCTTATTGGCATGAAATGGTTTCCGCCATCAACGACGCCCCTAAAGGATACAAGACCCTTGGGTATGACAGAGCTAGAACTGTGGAAATTGATCATTAAAAAGCCAAACTATCACATGTTGGGTTATTCTAACACATAAGAAATAGTTAAGTATAACTTGGTCTAGTATAGAGTTAGGTCAAGTGTGTTTCTTTACTATGTACTTTTGTAACTTACAATCCGACGGTCACAATATGTTCTAGACATGAAGTGATCCGGCGGTTCATTCTCTCCTCGGTATTACCGACGCTTGATTCGTGGCTTAATACCTAATTGGTCCATGATCTCTAATTAAAGAGCATGGAGGGTCATTTGTACGGTGACCGTTCATGAGAGAAGCTTATGTAAATTTTCATTTTTTTATTAATAAATTGCCTGAAGTGGCTGTGTTGGCTCAAGCCGTGGGCTATTTCCCTCTTTGAGGGTTTTAACCACTTTAAAAATACTGGTGTATTGATCTGTGATCTGTTTGTGAGCGGTGTCTTTTGGTGTTCTATCTGAGAAACTTACCCTGTAAATTCCTACATGGTATTAGAGCTATTTGAGGGCCGCATCCATTGATGATCCAAATCCAAAGCCGATACAACTACATCCGACTATTGTTCCCTAGATCTACTGTTTTTGATTGCTTTCGGGCCGAGAGGGCTGCTCTATTGTGTTAGGAGCATTTGTTCCAGTGAGGAACCCCTTTCGTTTCACGCGAAAAGGTTTCCAGTAGCCCTAGCTACATCAGTTTTAAGATTTGGAGGTATACATTTTTTATTTGTAGTTTTAGTTATTCATCTCTATTTATTTCGGTTTATTTAGCTCTCTATTTTTTATTACCGGATCTATACTTTTCATTTCTGCGTATGTTCTTTGCCTCGCGACTCTGTGCAATCTGGGCAAATCAGAAACAAAAAGGAAGGATTTTTCTCATGCATATGCTATTTTCCGCCACGCCTTAGTGTAATCTCGGAAAATCAGAAACATTGAGTTTCCGATGAAAGCTAACTTCAAGCCATAAGGTTTGGTTTTTTTCGCATGTTCATGTTGGGTTGTGTGGTTTTTTGTTTTGTAGGGAAAAATAGCTTTTTCAAGTAAGCACGCACCCCAAAGCTTCAGTGACTAATAAAAAAGCCCCTTTCTCTTTTCCAAAAATTACTAACCTTTTAAACTAGCTCACTTGGTCCAAAGTTACTTTATGAGAATAGAGGTCTTGGGTTCAAGTTTTTTTTTTTTTTGTTGAGTTACTTTTTAAAAAAGCACAGGTAAACTATGTTTTAAAGTTACTTTATGTAAAAATGTTCTCACCCATTATAAAAAGTGAGTCACTTGTAATTCTAAAGTCTTTCTTTTATTTAAGTTACAATTTAGTGAGTAGCTCATAAAGTACCATTGTAAAAGTGACTTTCATTTATTTATAAAAGTGGGTCACACATTTTTTTTTTTTTAAGTGAGCTAATTAGATTAAGTTTGGAAAGAGGGGAGGGGGGGGGGGGGGGGGTTTTATAAAAAATATAACATTATCATTCACTTCCACACATTCATGCATTTCGTCGACATCTTCAACAACTTTTATTCAAAAAGCCATAACTTCTTCATCTGGAAGCCATTTTCAGAGCCGTTTTTTTTGAATCGGCTTAATTTTTCGAGATCTTTCCATTGGAACACTTAGTTTCAGCAGCTACAACTTCAGTTTCTGTTAAAATGGAAAGTCCATGCCAAGTTATTCTTGACAACACCAACTACTTCCAATGGTGGTCCTACATTGTGGATTTACTTAAAAGTAAAGGTCTTTACAGGATAGCCTCAGGCCAAGAAACTAAACCTAAAGATGAAGATAAGGTAGCCAAATGGGAAAATAGGCAAGATCAAGCATGTGGGTTGATAGGGATGTCTATTTCTCCAGACCTTAGATTCCATATCGCAGAACTTGATACCCCTAATGAAGCAATGAAACAACTCACTAAAGTTTTTGGAATTAAAAATGAAATAGCCCATCAACTTCAAAATGCGTTGCTTACGTTGGACCCCAATAACTTTTCTTCCATTGAAGATTTTTTTTCAAAATTCAAGACCCTTAGACTTCTCTTGGAAGGTGTTATGTTAAGAAAGAAGATGACAACTTTATCTATTCCATTCTTACTAAGTTGGGACCAGCGTACTCTGTGTTTGTTTCCACCTTCCATTCTACTAGAGAAGCCTTTATTTCTCAAGGACAAGATTACAAGTCTCCCTCTTTTGATGCTTTTTGTGATTCATTAATAAGAGAACAAGGAAAACTCTTACATCTTGGTCTTCTTAATCTTGGAAACTTTTCTAAGAAAGCCTTAGTTGCCCAGCAACAACCAAATTCAAAGAATCCTAAGAAGCAGTATCCTAAAAAGAATGGTCCTAAACCAAACAAGGGTCCTAAGCAATTTCAATCTCAAAATGAAAAATCAATTCAACAAAATGATAAGGCAAATAAAAAAAGGGAAGAAGACTGATAGACATTGCAACTTTTGTAATCGAGATGGCCACTTACAATCCAAATGCTTCAAGAAGATGGAAGCCTTAGAAGTAGCAATGAAGAAGCATAACATCCATTTGGAGCACTCTTCAACTTCAACTTCAACTTCATCTTCAGGAATAACACTTTTTGCATGTGGTTGTCAAGCATCTTGGTCTGGTTATGCACTAAATGTATCTTCTTCTCATTCTCATGAGTGGCTCATTAATTTTGGAGCTTCTTATCACATGGCCAAAAACAAAGCCATGTATTCTTCTTTAAATGATTGTAACACCAAAAATATATATGTTGGTGATGATAGATCTCTTAGTGTTGTAGGCACTGGAACTGTTCATCTAGACAATGGTCAATTTAATGATGTATTATGTGTTCCAACTTTATCCTGCAACCTTCTATTTGTATATCAGATAACTCATTCAGGTGAAAGTAAAATTTTTGAATTTTCACCTCATGATGTTGTAATTAAGGACCTAAGAGATCCTAGACAGATTTTAGCTACTGGCATGGCTGATGATTCTACAAGGTTGTATAAGTTTAACAACCTTGGGTCATCAACTCTTCCCTTGGTATTTGTTGCTCATAATGATGAAGTGAACAAACTTTGGCATGAGTGATTTGGTCACTTAAACTGTCACTCCCTTCAAAATCTATGTAAAGAAAATATGGTGACAGGTCTTTCTATGGTATCTTGCAGAGATGGTGTTTGTTCCAGATGTGTACTTGGAAAACATCATCGAGATAGTTTTGAAAAATGTGCCTCTTGGCACTTCTCAGCCCCTTTACAACGTGTGCATAGTGATTTATGTGGTCCATTTTTAGTTGTTTCATTCTCTGGCTACAAGTGTTTCTTAACTTTCATTGATGATTTCTCCAGACGCACTTCAGTATACTTCTTAAAACTCAAGAGTGAAGTATTTAATATGTTCTTGGCCTTTAAGGCCTTTGTTGAGAAACAATCTGGACATCAAATTCTTAAGCTAAGATCTGATAATGGTGGAGAATATTTAACAACAAATCCATTAAATTTTGCATTGAGCATGGAATTTAAATGCAACATATTGTTCCATATACTCCACAACAAAATGGTGTAGCTGAAAGGAAGAATTGCACCTTAAAGGAAATGGCTAATTGTATGTTTCAATCTAAAGGACTTACTCTTAATTTTTGGGCAAAAGCAATTAACTGTGCAAATTACATAGTAATCGCACTCCTAGTTTTAAAGAATATCACTTATTTAAACCAGATGTAAGTCACTTTCATGTTTTTGGAAGTGAAGCATGGGCCCATATTCCTAGTGAGAAACATAAAGCCTTAGAACCTAAGAGTGAAAAATGTATTTTTGTTGGATATTAAGTCCAAAAATGTTATCATTAGAAGAGATGTAAAGTTTGTTGAAAATATATTGGCCTACGAGCCTAGTTTGGCGAATGTGCCACCTCTCTCTATCCCTTCTACTTCTGAAAATATTTCTTCTTCAGATGATGACAATCCTCCCCCACCTTCTCAAGATCCTCCATCTCCTCCGCTTCCAAAATGGGTCCGTGCTACTCGAGATGCAGCAGGTGCTCTTGCAGGTGATCCTACATCAATAACGTACACGTTCTCAGTTCGATAGAGCCTCTTCTTTACAGGCTCAAGCTTCAGCGAATTATGATCCCGACACCTTCGCAGAAGCTTCAGTCCATCCAGATTGGGACACAACTATGAATGAAGAATATCGTTCATTATTGGCAAATGATACATGGGATCTTGTTCCTTTTCCAAAGGGACGAAAACTTGTTAGATGCAAATGGGTTTATAGAACCAAGTTTGGACCAGATGGAAAAGTTGCTAAACATAAAGCTTGTCTTGTTGCTATGGGTTTTTCACAAGTTGAAGGCATTGACTATACTGAAACCTTCTCCCCTGCTGCCAAAATGAACTCTATCCGCCTTGTTATTTCCCTTGTTGCCTCTTTCAAATGGGAAGTACATCAGATGGATGCTAAATCTTCCTTCTTGCATGGGGATTTGCATGAAGAAATCTATTTGGAACAACCTCGTGGCTTTATACAAACAGACTCCAGCCTTGTATGTCGGCTTAAGAAATCCCTTTATGGTCTCAAGCAAGCCCCTCAGGCTTGGTATGCCAAAATGGATAGCTTTCTTTTAGATACTGGCTTTTCTAGGAGTCATTTTGACAATACTGTCTACACCAAGAAAGTGGGTAAGTATCTTATCATTCTTGTTCTTTATGTTGATGATCTTATCCTTACTGGTAGTGATCCCAACCTTATAAGCCATGTGAAGTCCAACCTTAAAAAGAAATTTGAAATGACAGACTTATGACACTTGCATTATTTTCTTGGTCTTCAAGTCTTGCAAACCAAGGAAGGTATTTCCCTTTCCCAGTGCAAGTATGCATGTGATCTTCTACTCCATTTTCACATTGAAGACTGTAAGACAGCCCCTTCTCCCTTTCAGTCTGGAGCCAAACTTTCAGTCACTTGTACTTTCCCTGAAGTTGATGCTACCTTATACCGTTAGCTTGTAGGAAAACTTTTGTATCTGACCCATACTCGTCCTGACCTTTCCTTTGCTGTTGGCCTTATTGCTCGGTTTGTGCAAAACCCACATGAAAGTCATTGGAAAGCAGCTAAAAGAATACTTCGTTATGTTCAAGGTACAATTCAGTTTGGGATTCATTATAGTGTAAAAGCATCTCCTCTCTTGGTTGGTTTCACTGATTCCGATTGCGCTGGTGACCCTGATGATCGGAAGTCTACTGCAGGTTATGTCTTCACTCTTGGTTCTGGACCTATTACATGGGCTTGCAAGAAACAAAGTGCCATTTCTCTTTCTTCAGCAGAAGCAGAGTATTGTGGCGTCATAGAAGCTAGTAAGGAAGTCCTGTGGCTTTGTCAGATCCTGTCAGAGTTTGGCTTTCAACAACAGCATCTGACTACACTTTGGTGTGATAATCAAAGTGCCATTCAACTATGCAAAGATTTAGTCCAACATCAGCGCAGCGAACACATTGAACTACAGATGCACTTCATTAGAAAGCTCATTCATGACCATGTTTTTGAAGTGCAATATTGTTCAACCGATGATCAAGTTGCAGACATCTTTACAAAGGCTTTCACAGAGGCGAAGTTTACGAAAATTCGATTTATGGTTGGAGTTCAGGAAGTTTTCACTAAGGGGGGATAGGCTCTAATGCCTCCTTTCTCCTATTGTGTCATATTTGTACATCCTTCAATCCTATCCCAAGTTGTTCTTAAGGGGGGGTGTTAGGATATTTCGACACATAGGAAATAGTTAAGTATAACTTGGTCTAGTATAGAGTTAGGTAAAGTGTGTTTCTTTACTATGTACTTTTGTAACTTACAATCCGACGGTCACGATACGTTCTAGACATGAAGTGATCCGATGGTTCATTTTCTCCTCGATATTACCGACAGTTGATCTGTGGCTTAACACCAACTTGCTCCATGATCTCTATTTAAAGAGCATGGAGGGTCATTTGTACGGTGACCGTTCATGAGAGAAGCTTATGTAAATCTTCATTCTTTTATTAATAAATTGCTTGAAGTGGCCGCATTGGCTCAGGTCGTGGATTGTTTCCCTCTTTGAGGGTTTTAACCACGTCAAGAATACTGGTGTATTGATCTGTGATCTATTTGTGAGAAGTGTCCTTTGGTGTTCTATCTGAGGAACTTACCGTGTAAATTCCTACATCACATGCTTTGGGTAAATTGACAAATTCTTGGAATGAATATGGTGTATCCATTGTAACTGATGGCTGGACAAATGTAAAAGGCAATTTATTGATAAGGGTTCTTTGTGTGTCTACTAGTGGTGCAGTCTTGCTTTCAGCATATGATTAGTCTGAAAAGTTCAAGACCGCCATCAACATTGCAGGATCAACGGAAGCAATTATTGAGGATAGATACTCCAACATATTTTTGTCTGGGTGTTTGGTTCACACAATGAACCTTTTGATGCATGATATTATTAAGAACAAACACCCTCAATACAGATGGATTGGTGATTTGTACAAGAGAGGCAAGAGAATGATAAAATTTATTACCAATCATAGCAATACCCATGGGCTTTTCCACAATCACTCAAGGTTGGAGCTGTTGAAGATTGCGAAGACTAGATTTGCTAGCTATTACCTCACCTTCAGGCGCCTTTTGAAGGCAAGAGAGTCATTGACTAGCATCGTATCAAGTCACTGCTGGCAGGTATTAAAGGATAGGGCTCCAACTGCACTTGACAGGCAAGGTTTTAAAGAGGTGGAGGAGACAGCTCTTGAGGGTTTGTTTTGGGCACGTGTGAGGGATGTTCTGTAATATACCAAGCCCATTTATAACATGATTCGTTTTGCAGATACAAATGCACCAGTGATTGGGGAGGTGTATGAGCAGATGGATAACATGTTGGGGCAAATTAAAGATATTGTTTAGGAAACTATCCCAACTTGTATGATATTATTTAAAATTTTGTGTGTGCACGGTGGGATAAATTTAATGTTCCACTACATGCCTTGGTGTATATCCTTATGCCAAAATACTACTCTCCATTTTGGTTGGGAAAACCTGCACCTAGGGGTGGGGTTAGGGCCAAACCCCATAGAACCAGAGGTACAAAATGGGTATATGACAACATTAGACAAGCTGGGCCTTGACAGGGAGGAGTGTGCTAGATTGCGTCTTGAATAAGGCAAATACTTCATTAGCACTGTAGTGTTTGGTACTTTGCATGCAATGGAAGATAGGGACAGATTGGATGCTGTCACATTGTGGGACATGTATGGCGGGCAGGGATTTTTGCCAAAATTGGCAAGAAAATTGCTTTCATAGGTTGTAAATAGTTCTTTTGCAAAAAGGTGTTGGAGCACCTATGGGTTCTTCCATAATGTGAGAAGAAACATACTCAATGAAAACCTGGCAGAAATCTTGGTTTATGTGCACTACAACTTAAATTTTTGACACATTATTGTGAGTGGGTTTGTGATGATACAAGGGACAACAACCCAAAGGAAGATAATTTGGAGGATGGTGCTCCACATCTAGAAGAATTGGAAACAAAACTTTTGAAAGATGATGATGAAGCAACAACAACCATGCCACCCCCATCATCGAGTAGCAGTGATCGAGTTCCACAATCTTTGCCTTTGATGCCCCCACCTCCATCTACATCCTCACGTGGAGGTCATGTATGTGCCTTTTGGTTTTGGTTTTGGTTTTGGCCATGGTTGTCTGACTATGTAGGAGGAGACTCCCAGTAGACCACCGTGAGCTTTTCAGAAATTAGACATTTCTCGTGGCAAGAGGACCAAACAATATATAATAGATTTACTTGTCTTTTCTAGTTCTTAGTAGTTTTTATAACTGTTGACTCTTTCATATTTATTATGATATTTTTTGTAAACAATATATGGCAATTTAAGTTTGAAGTTTGAAGTTGGCAATTATAACTCATTGGTAATGAATTATGAATATGATGCTTCGTGAAAGTTGAAAGTTGAAACATTTCATTTCATGTTAGATATTCTTTGTTATTGTTTGGTTACTTGGTAATGGTAATGGTTACAAGTACAAGTTTCAACTTTAGTGATCAATGATGATAAATGTTATGTATTGAATTTTGAAAGCTTGAAACTTTAAGATTGATGAATCACGAGACTCGATATGTTGTATGTTACTAACTTATGGACGTGGTTGATGAAGATTGTAACTTCTAGATAATTGATGTTATATGGTTCAATCCATTTTTCTATGTTTTTTATATCTAATTCATCATTCTACATACTTTTGTTGACATATATGCATCAAAATATATAAAAATATATATTATATAAAAATTCGCTCCCGACCCGGGAGCTTTTGAAAATGTCACTCCCCGCTCCTGCTTCATGCTCCCGCTCCTGCTCCTGCTTCCAAGCAACCTTGGTATGCACAAAATCATGAATATGTTGTTCAGTGTTCTAGATCAATGAAAAATGCAGACATATGTTAGCACTGTTTGAATATGGTTGTAAATTAAGTAGCCTAGGAAGCTGATCATGTCTGGAACATTTTCTGACCATATTCTCTTATTAGCTTCATAGTTCAGTCATGGAAATTGATATAGTAATATGTTCAGTACAATGGTATGACCCAAGCAAATGTCACTGCAATATTTTGTCTTTTCAGGTCTGCTGATGATGCCAATGTATTTCTTGTAAATGACATTCAAGATCCGCTTCAGGTAATTACCTTTTGAGGGAATACCTTAAAGCTCATTTTGTGTCTATAGTTTTAATCCCTGCTTTGTCTTGAAATTCATTTTTGCTAAAAGGAAATTCAATGTCATAAGTTGAATTTTGCAATGTCTGGATTGCTGTTTTGCTGCAGAGAAGTCTAACATCTTTGGAACTACCCGGAGCACTTCCAGTTGCAAACATCAGATCTTCTCTTCATATAGAAGGACCAGCTCCTTCTATTCAGAACACAGCGGATACTTCCAATCAAAACTACCAAGATAAAATTTATGGTGGTTTGAAAAATGGTGGGGGTCAACATGAGCGCTTGAGGGATCCCGCTCGTGAGATTTTGATTCATGGTTTGGAAAAATTCTCCATGGTGACAAAATTTGCTCGTGAGACTACTGCCCAAATCTTTGGTGAAAATCGTTTATTGAGCGGCATAGACAGTCCAGAAGAGAATTATTTACATACAGATAATGGCCAGCATGGTAGTGCTCAAGCAATAAAACCAGAAAAAGAAATGGACAACTCAGTAGAAAGTCAACCAGCTGTTTCTCTGGATGCTTTACAGGTCAGTACATTATTTACTAAAATATTACTCAATGTGTGATGATTCTAATGAGTTGTTCCACTATCTCATTAATCTATGGGGAAATCAATTATTGAAATATTTTGGATTAAGTATGTAGTTATTTTTTCCTGTTGAATTTATTTGAATTTCAATAGAAAGAGGTAATGGTACATTTTGTAAAGTCATAGTTGACTTTGGACTGAAATATCCAGGAAGCTCTGTTCCCCAGGAAAGACTATAAAAGAGTCTAATGATAGGCTGGACATGTACTCATTATTATCATAGAAAATTTCCTTTTGAAAATCACTTCAAGAACTATATTGATATAAAGTTACCAACATGGAATATAAAAAATAGAACAGGATTAGGTGTCAATCTGCCTGTGGGAAAGAGAGAAGACCCTATCTCCTTTTTGTCAGGTCATCAGCTATGGAGTTGCTCTGCCTGAAAACAAGTGTGAAGGAACATATTCTGGCAGGCTGCCATAACTATATTCGATCGTGTGTAGCAACTGTGAGGGGAAAGAACGATATCTTGGAATATAGGTTTATTCCTGGCAATCCATATTGACCATAGAACTACTGTAGGAAGGGCTGGGTGTTTACTCACCACTCTTATCATCTACCCACTTTTGCAATGCGTCCTCAACATTTTTACTCGTCCAATTCCCTTTTTCCTTTGTTATAAACTCACAACATCCCAGACTGTTTTGGAAAAATGTCATTTAAGGAACAAGTGATTTACAGTTTCTCCCCATTATTTGCACAAAACACATATGCTAGCCTCTAGGACACATCCAGGATCTTCTTTGCGGGTTATCCCATATCAGAATTTTATTTGTTGGGGCAAGAAACAAAGAGGTCTCAGTTTTAACTTTTAAGAGGGGCTTTAATATCCATATCCTGACCATTTTCATCTTGATTCCTCGTCATCATGTGGATGAGCATTAGAATACTCCAATTTAGCAGTGTAGTACCAACCAGATAGATTCTCAGTCTGCATCATGCATCCTCTTCATCCCTTAGATTATAGGAAAACTTTACCAGTGCTTTACCTAAACTTGTTGCATTCATTAATCTGTTTTCCTTCCAGTTTGATATCTGCGTTGGTTTTCCAACTTGAGATCCACATATTTCCTCCATCTAGGTGGCAGACATCTGCCAGAGTGGATTATCCTTTTTGAGCAAGGATAATTCAAACGAAAGTAATTGAGCCCCATATCAAGTTTGACTAGGTCAGCCTTAACCACAAACCTGATATACGATAAATGAATAAATATGGACATAGCCATAATTACAAGTTCATAACAACACTTATGAATGGGCTGTGGCCACATGTGCAGATTACACAAATAATTCTAACACCACCACATGTGCAGATTACACAAATAATTCCAACACTACCCCTTGAGTTGAACATGGGGCCTGTTGCTGCAATATCTAGCAAGCCTGATGCAAAGCCTCACTAGGCAACCTAGGTCTTATGGAAACAACGGTATTAGCTACAATTGTCACCTCAATAGTGTCTCTCCTATTGTTTAGTGGTGGATGTTATCCCCATAAGAGAGGCTTCCCAAAGAGATGGCCATGACGAGAGTTACAAGTAATCAAGCAGACTTTCTCATATGGGAGATTTAAGGTGAAATGATGCATGCACCAAGTTCTTTAATGCATTATTGAAAGACAAATTTTGCATAACCATGAAGAATCAAGTTTTCAAGAAAGATATTGCACTTTTTAATATGGAACAATAGAAACCCTAATTTCATAAGAATAAGATGCAAATGGAAGAAGATGGCAATAAAGACATTTCCACCAAGAATCATTTCATCAATCCCAAAAAGTTCTCCATTTAAGAGTCTCCCTCCCAAGACAATTCACTCCGCTAAAAATCCATTGTGTTCAAGAGAAAGGTACAAGAGAATTAGTGTGCATTCCTTTAGAGAAAGGAGTGAGTGAAATGTGATGATGAGAAAATGAAAGTAACTTCCCTCTATTTATTAGGGTAAACAAGTTACTTTTTATAACTTTACAACAAAAACCCTAAAAATTTGCTTGGAGCATTAAACTAGGTCTAAAGGTCACAAGCTGACCTTAATACAGCTTTAAAAAATGATAAAACATGAAAATATATGAATAATCTCCCACACTCGTGGGCATAAATGCTCTCTAACATGGCACCATCTTGTAAAATGGACATCTCCATCAAGCAAGTGACAAAGTCATTCCTTGAGTGCGGTTCATTCCAAGGTACATCATCAAAGTTCATGGGTACATCTCCAACTAACATATCCTTCACCATGACATTATCATCAAGGAGACTCATGTCACCCTTCTAGGGCATGTAGGGATGACATGGCAACGCCAAGGGCAAGCATTGACATCTAGGCATGATGTGCTAGCCCTCGCAAACAATATTAAGTGGTCTCCATGATTCCATCATTATATGGGCTCTGGAACAAAGCAACGCCCATCAAATAGGGTCAAGGCCAACTTGGGGGTGTCCTGGGTCCATCTAGGTATACCATCCATCGAGCCAATGCCTTGGCTTCTTGGTTCAATATTTCAGCATCTGGAGGTGTAGTGATGGGCGTTTGGTCCAACACCTTCACTCCACCATGTTGTTCTATAATCAAAGAGATGGTGTTCATGTTTGGTCATATGTCGAGTAGCTCTAGAGTCAACAATCCATTCTTGCTAAGAAGAAGAGGACCAAAATGCAGAGTGTATTATGAGAAGAGCAAATGTTCTTATCAAAAGGTCTTTAGTGCTTCCTATAGATCTTGCAAGCTCTTCAATTTTTGAAATGTGAACAAGGAAAGACTTGAAGGGATGGTCTTAGATTTAAGAGGGTTTGAGATAGCCATATTCACCCATATTCAATAAGGTAATTTGGTGCTAAAAGAGAATAGAAAAAAATTCCTCAAGAGTAGGAGTTGTAGGATCCTTGACAAATAAAGGGATACTGTAGACCATAAGAACAAAATATTTCAATGTTGGAGAGATCATTCAAAGCAATGTTTACAAGTTCTGGATCTGTTTTTCTTTTTCCTCCTACTTGGACAGTGTCGGCCTTTAGGTTCTTAAACCTTGCAATATACACCTCAATTATGTTGAAGTCACCCATCTTGAGATTGGATAGTTCAGTGCTAGGTTGGCTGACTTGAGTAGTATTCACTTTTTCAAGGGGTGTTTTGAAGGTATCCCAAAGTTCCTTTGCACTTTTGTTATCCTTGATATGATGAATGAGATGTACTTGACATAAATAGTGATAAACCCAAGAGCTTTGCCTTTCAAAAATATGAGGTCATAACTAGCATCATCTTTAGCAGGAAGCTGCTTTGCCAAGGGCATCCATAGATCTTTTCTTCGAAGTGGGGTAGTGATTTGATCCACCCAAGACTGATCATTGGTCCCATCCAAATGGGAAAGCAATCACTTTGAATCCACAGGCACAAAAATAGCAGGTTGAATGCTCCCAATGGAATGAGGACTTTAGAAATTTGCCTTCATAAATCCAAATGATACAAAACCCTACATAATCCTAGGAATGGACATGCTGCCCTTAAATAAAGGTTAAAAGTGCCAAAGAACACCTTAGAAGAAAGCAGCAACTGTAGAATCCTGATAGAGACCCTTTGCACCATCAAAGATACCACTAGCCAATATTTTTCATATCAGCCAAAAGAATTGATGGAAAATGGTTCACACCCTGCTTTGATTCTGTGATTTACAAAGGGTCAACAAGAGAATTGATGGAGCCAAATCTTGTCCAAATTCTGAAATAGTCTCTTTACAAGTGGGCTAGAGGTCTAGCGCACTGGAGAGTGTAAAAGCTAAGTAGAAGTGTGTTACATATTGAATTACGCAAGTGCAACCAAGAGAATATGCCAATCACAAGAGAAAAACACCGAATATAAGTATCCTTAGGCTTATCACGCTTTGTATAATAGATGCTGATCACAAGATGAAATGTTATAAATGAGAGTATGTATTTACACACAACTCAAGTGAGGTTATGTGAGGGGTCTTCCTGGGGGGTTATGGGCCCGTATAACAGGAGCACACACCCCAAGTAGGTTATTGTGCCTAGATATTAAGTTTGACTAGGTCGGCCTTAATCACAAACCTAGTATATGATAAATGGAATAAAATATGGCCTTAGTTATAATTACATACACATAGTGATGCATATGAATGTGCTGTGGCCACATGTGCAGGTTACACCAATAGTTCCTATACTAATAGCTCATCTCACTGAGCTTTGGCTGCCTCAATCCTCATATAATGAATTACGTTTATTAATTAGTTGATGTTTGATGGTTCAGATATGCTGATTAATCTTGGTTATCATATTTTCAAGGCACAGCCAAATGCACAACTTGTATGGTCCTTCCCATAATTTAATTCAATCAGCATAACATGTTTAAGTATGTCCAACTTTAAGTATATTGACTTATAATAATGTATCAACTGATTAGAGCATGAGAACCCTCTTGAATTTTCCCTTCTGCTAGATGTAGATAGAACCCTTTCACTTGAGGTCAAGCAAGTCATAATCCCTGCTGAGAGTGCAAAATAGGGCCTAAGTTTGGCCTCCCGACAAGTTATCTGTCATTTTGCAAGAGTTGTCAGAAGATCATTACAGTGGAGGAGAAAGGCTGAGGAATTATATCTTTCAGTATCTTTTTGGTCATTTGAATTGATAGTTTCTCACATGTGTAATGTCAGAACAATTCAAATTTGTTGCTGATATTACCATGCGGAAATTCTTGCCATTTAGAACTACCTTGAAAGTGTGTTGTAGATGAGTGATTATTATAAATATTAAGCTACATGTAAGGGTGTAGTTGAAATATTCTTCTTTCTCTTTTTTCTGATACTACAACTTTCAACGTTCTTTGTATTGGATGTTGAGGAAAATTAGTCTTTTTAATCTTATCCTATAATAGTGATCTGATACTAGATGACTGCTCATGTCAAACAGTGTATTGATCATACGAATGGAAAACTTGAAGGAGAAGCAGCCACTAATGTAGGAATTTTTGAGCTTGTCAATGGGACACAGGTACTTATACAACAGCCTGTTCTCTGTGCTTTAGCTCACGAGAGTTCCCCACCTTATATCTTGAATAGGATATGTTACTATCTATCTGTCTGACTCAAGTGTAGACTTGAGTATCTGACTTCACAACAAAGTAGAGTCAAGTTGAGGCAATTGGTATTATTGTTCCTAATCAATTTAGTTACATGTG
>Ga0115851_100213_pt1 | contig 22252 bp, 22 predicted proteins | sample InSIn2gowninarea_FD_83865 | JGI IMG/M metagenome (GOLD analysis project Ga0115851, IMG submission 83865)
TCACCAAAGATTAATCATCAAATTTATAATTCCACAAACTATTATTTCAGATAATGGCCCAAGCTTCTTGGCTGAAAAGTTTTCTCATTTCATTTTTGACTATAGAATTTTTTAAATAATATCATTTAATTATTACACACAAAGCAATGGATTGGTTGAGTCCACAAGCAAGAATCTGATCAAAATAATTAAAAGGATTATATAAGGGAATAAAAGGAAATGGAACACAAATTTGGATAATGCAGTATAAGAAAATAGGATCAATGTAAATAATGTAATTAAAACTTCTCTCTATGCTCTAGTATATAGGAAAAAATCAATGCTACATATTCACCTAAAATTTCTCGCTATGAAGATATTGCAAGAAATAAATTATCCAACCATGGAACCATTGCAAATGAGGATGAATCAATTTATAAAATTGGAATAAGATTACGAATAAGCTTATCATACTTTCCAACACATACAAAAGGTAATAAAGTAGTGATTTGATAAGAAGAAATCATATTGGGTCTCTTTATAGGAAGGATATTTCATTCTTAAGTGGGATGAGGATCGTACAAACCCTATGAAATATGTAAAGTTTCATTCTTGTTGGAGTGGGCCATATGTGATCGTGGAGGAACTAGAAAATAATGCGTATAAACTTAAATACCTAGCTAGGTCTCAAGAGCTGATGATCCCTATCAATGGGATTCATATAAAGTATTACTAGGCTATTTGAAAATTCAAGCAATAAATAATTATAAATAAATGTATATATAGTGTATATTTTTTAATGCATTTAATATGGTAGGTAGTGTAAATAGTAGTAATATGCTTTAATATTCAAATGATTTGAATATTACCTCAAGATATGAACTATACTTCCTAGTCCTTACAAATTAATATAATAGCTTTTTCATTTGGTGAGCCAATGATCTTGTCCATTTTTCATGATATGTGGCAGAAAATTAACTTAGCTTAGACATGTTTTCCCATGCAACAACTAATACTTAGTTGGGTTTTCTTTTTCTTGTTACTCATTGTTGCTAAAACTACCTAAATATTCAAAGAAGACTTGTAGAGTATCATACTGAAATAATGCATTTATAAAGAAACCAAATATTGTAAAGGGGATTCTCAAAAAATATCATGGCTCAAAAGATTGTTGTACAATTACAAGAGATGGAAGCATTGCAACAACACAAGTCATGAGAGAGGCATATTTGGTTAAGCTGGTGGTAGAGTTGGTGAAGAAGCATAATGACTATAAGAAAGAGGCATTTGGTAATATATTTACAAGGAGGTATGCAAAAATAAGAAGCTTTGATACTTGGAGAAGCAACCTATAAAGGACCTTGCTCACTGTAGATGGTAGAATTAAAAATACAAGGACTAAATAACATGGATCAATTTACATAGTGGATTTAGGTTTGGCCTATTACATTCATTTCATGATATTCCATGCACCTAATCTAATTATAAATATGGTGAGGAGGAAAAGTAGTAAAGAACCTACAATAACGGTATTCAATAAATGTGAAAAAAGGTATTTGTAGATTATTCCTTTGTAGGCATAGATAGAACCTTCATAGTTCCCACACATTTGTATGAAAGGAAATTTAAAACTAATGAACCTCAATGATAAAAAGCAAATATATGATCAATTGGTAAGTAAAATTCTATAATTCATTAACTTTGAGTATTTGGATCTCCAAGATAAGCTGTAATAAGAATAGGAGATGGAAAATTCAATAATTCATGGATTAGGGAGGTCATTTCTATCATTTATGTAGTACTTAGTTATGACTCAAAAATATGGGCAGAATCTATAATTATTTTAGTTATAAGAGTGATGGTGCTACATTAAATAAAATTTCAATGGTAATAATATATATCAAACCACATCTATTGGCAATTGGACAAATTAGAGAAAGGTGAAAACTTTAGATACTCCTCTTTCCTTTTCTGGTTAATTGTACACAAAAATTAGGAGTGGTTCTTGAATATCCCATTAGACTACCCACTCTTAATAGAAGTGTTTTAACTCAAAATAAACATTAAAAATCAAATGATGTGCCACTATAGTAGCTCATATTATGACTTTATGGAATATTTTGTAGAACTTGCCATGAGGGAACTTAGTAGGAAGACCTACCAAGGATAACAAACAAATGTAAAATTATGTTATAATATAAAGGGAATAAGATGGAAGATTGATATTTTATGAGGATAAGAACTATGATTATCATGTATGGCTTTCTACACATTCCTCTCATTTTTCCCAAATATGTTTCCAACAAGCTATTTTCATTAGATTTTACTTGGAAATTTGATACAATTGAAATGCATTTTCGAGTCAGGGGTAGACATAGAAGTTTGATAAAGTATCTATTAGTTTTTTTCCTTATCACTATGGATACATATGTCTAACATTTGGCTATGCATAGCTTCATGAAGAAATAATTTCAATTACAAGAGATAAGCATAACATGACCCTTATGAACCACTTACAATAAAGGGAAAAATGTTGAAGGATAATCCCAAAGGGATCTCATTCATACATAAATCTGGGACTTATTTGGAGACATTTAGAAATATGAATGAGAAGTAGGTAGAGGAAGGCCCATATTGTGACTTTGCTCTAAGTACAAAAAGTGTGGATGAACATGGAAGCCTATCAAAATAAGTGGGATATGAAGAAGAAAGAGTGTAATCTCACCCACAATTTAATACATGAATTGTAGGAGAAATATCATTTTTTTAATAAAAATATAGTATATTTTACATGATTCAATTTTGAAATAAGGGATAAATATATTGACCAAGGAGGCATGAAATTCGGAATATTTAGGGGTGATAAAGATAGGAATCATCTTATGAAGATGATCCTATGCCAGAACTGTAAAAAGCCTTGAGAAGTTTGAATGCTATAGAGTCTAAGTCAACCTCTTCTTAGTACCCTACTCAAGCTACACAAGAGAAGTTCACTCCCTCAGAAATGAGACAAAAAAGGGGACAAAATCCTTCTCAAAACAAGATCTTTGAGGTGATAAAAATTAAAATAGAAGAGGGAATGGAGAAATTTGTCAAACAAGTAGGTACCATACTAGAAGCTAATAATTATCCTAAGAAAAGACTAAGGACTCTCAAAGAGAAAGAAGAAGAAAAAAATCTACCTGTACTTAATCATAAGATAGTGCTTCCAAAGTGCCTATTAAACTTAATGAATAAGAAATGGCAATCCAAGAATGACAAGAACCTCATGGAGAGATAATTTTATCTCCTACTTGGGAGGCTACAACTATGCCTTGTAATTGACTTAGGCATATCAAAAACCTCCTATTCGACCTCATCAAACTAGTTATTCATCATAATTTGCTACAAATTTTAGCTAATTATTTATAAGATGAGTGACCAAAGGTTGCATAAAAGGGGAGCAACCTTGGTTCAATTTCAATAGCTTGAGGAATTACAAAAGGTGAGATAGTTACAAATAATGGATCAATCAAATTTACAAGTGCCTCTAGAGATATAAGAAATACAAATAGATAAGTCAAAGGATTAACAGAAAAAAGTACATAGTCAACAAAACCTAAAGAATATATAAGTCTCATAATAATAAGGGAATCCTTTAGACTCCATAGCGCAGATGGAAAAGACACCTCCAAACTCCTTATCAAAACCCTTAATGGGTACCCTAGAGAAATAAAAAAAGGAGAGAGAAAAATTCAATACATGATTGGGGATTCAAGAAAATAACTAATTACTTCCTCTTCATCCTTGGGTAAGAAAGTGACCTTATCATCATTTACTCCAATATAAGTAGAACATATTTTTAATGTAAAAATTCCCAACAAAATACTTGGGCTCAACTTTTAAGACAACTCCATAGGCTCGTAGAGCATGTATGGTAATGAGTGTAGTTGAGCTAGAGTCTAGAAAATTAAAAGAAGTTGTCCCAATTATTGACACATCATTGGAAAAGGAAATGGCCTTAATGTTAATATATTTTCATTTGGATAAGGTCCCAACCTATGATTTAAAATTATTTAGGATCAGTACTATAGATTCCATTGGGAAAGGCTTTGAAACAATTGAGTGCAAGGTTGAGAATATAGAAAATAAAAAGTATGATATTGAGGCAATCATCAAGAAACAACAAAAAATAATTAAGGATCTCAAAAATAGAAAATACAAGTTGAGATCCAAAATGGAAGTTGTAGTGACACATCAGGAGAAAAAGGAACAAGCATTGAAGAAGGAGTTGGAAAGGGTTAAAAAGGAAATGAATCAATTGAAGAAGACATGACAAGAATTTGAAAGATAACAAAATGGGAAATTGAAATAGGATATTATGATATAAGAGAAGTAAAATCATAAATTAATCTAAAATAACATGAATATGATTACTATTGCAATAAATACCAAAAAACAATAATAAATCCTACAATGGTATAATAACCAAACCTAGTAAAAGTGAAAGGATTATAGGAGAACATAGAAGTAGGAATCATAAATTACAAAACCTTTCTACAAACTTATTAGGCCATTATCATATTTATCCTTAATAAATAAAACAAGGTAGTAGATTGGTTGGGGATAACTAAAGAAGAGAAAATTTATGTTGTCTCTTCTTGAAATATATAGGACTTATCCAAGATGATAAGTGATATAAAGTGGATATCAATTGTAAATGATATGATAGAGGATATAATAATTTAGCTTTAGATGGATATATATTTCATAATGATATAGCTAGAATACTTAAAGGAGAAAATTGTGCCACCATTATGGGATGAGCAAAATGAGGTTGCTAGTATCATAGAGTGGAAAATAAGTCTCATGCTTAAATTGACATAAAGGAATCACTAGCAAAATCAATATGAGAAATTGATAATTTAACTCTTCTTAACAAAATAGTTGAACACATCATTGTTAAGTTCCTAAATACAACCAAGATATAAACAACCTTAAATGAGTTGACAATACATATGATATGTGCTTCCACCATCTTGATTTATGCAAGGGTAAACTTGGATAAAATATTTATTATGTATGAGCAAATGAGGAATATGATGCTGAAAGAGCCTACATATCAAGCTTGGATATCTACTTCAACATGATGAAGTCCCCTAAGAGATTTTAGAAAATGTTGTGAATGTAGCATTTTGATGAGGCGGTCCATCGTCCACTTTCTTTTATATTTCTCTTTTCATATTTCCTTTTATTTCTATTCATTTCCACTTCTACTAGTCCTTTTTCATAGTTTTTACCTTTCATAAGACTTCCTTTTCTATGAGAAGTATTCATTAGGTTCCCTGTTATATTATTATAATTCATCAAGTAGTAAGAGATATATATTTGTACTTAATCAAACTTTGGTAAGTTTCACTAGGGCTATGGGTTTTGGGTGAATGATGTTATCCTAAGCTATTCAAGATATCAAGTGCTAGTGAAGTTGATTAGAAGTAGTGAAGTTTCAACCTTATGTTAGGCCCTACACTTTTTGAGTAAGTGACATAATCCCAAGCTCTAGAAAATATATAGGAATTCTAATAAGCCTATTATATACCTCAAAGGATAATAAAGATAATTTACTATACAAAAAATGCCTAGGTCTATCTAATCTAAGATGTGGGATTGCCATGGCTTGCCTTAATGTATTTATACTAACATATCATCATCCACATGGCATAATGAGGTTTATTTAGAACATTAATGATAAATCAAGGACTTTATACCTTCCAACAGTGCAATAAGTTACACCTCAAAACTATAGTACTTAGTAAGCATGATGTATAGACTAAAGAATAGTAGGTATCAAAGATAAATGATGCATCATTACCTCAATAAAAGAAGATTAATTATAGGGCATGGTGATCAAGTTTGAATGTACCAAAAGGTCAAATCAAGTTTGATTGATTGAGCCTGGGATGTAAATGATGCTTTGAGAATTTAAAGTTCTATTTGAAATAGTGTGGACATCAAATTTTTAGGGCATGGTGTTCTTTTTGAAATACAACACATGATAAAGATTTAGAATCAAGGTGGTATAGTAAATTTCAAGTGTATAAAGCATTTTATATGTTATTTGAAATACCACCTAAATGTGCAATTTACATTCATAGTAGTAACCTATCAAAATTTTGTAATAGGTTTTAGATATTTTAGTAATTATTTTGATATTGTTATTAGATAAAATTGATGGTGTAAGACTAAAGTATACATGGTAGAACTTAAAATGGAATATGATCATACTTTTTTATATTATTTCCCTTTAGGAGATATATGTATGCTTCATACTTTAATACAAGACATGTTGTGGAGCCCTTCATAATATTAAGGTTGTTAATATGCTTTTTTTTATTATGAATGTCTACATGTGTTGAATATTGAGGTTGTGTGATGCCATAGAGAGAACCTAATTGTAGGCCAATTTTATGTATCTTAGGATTTAGTTATGGACTATAACTCCTTCGAGTAGTTCCTAGGTTCCATTTATTTTAGTTATTTACTTAAATAATTTTATTTCTTATTATTTGATCCCTTTTTATTATTATTTTATGCAATTTTATTATATTTATTATTTATCTTAACCTTCAATCATTTAGGAGTTTACCTTGTCTAGAGAATGAGTGAAAAAGCCCTTATGAATGCATATGTCCCACCACTCCACTCATTCTAAAATCCCACTATAATTCGATTGGTGTAGCTTTAACCAAGATGAAATTATAAGGTTGCACCTTAAAAATCAAAAATAATATTTTCTTCAAGAGCATCATGAGTATAATAAATATTATATTTGATAATATTATCATAAGTTACAATATTTTCCTTATGAACAACATTTTCACTAATGGCAATATCATTATTACTATGAATTTTCTTAAGCATATTACTTACCTCATGAAAATCCTCATATTTGGCATTTATGTAGGCATATCATTATAACCAAAGATATCATATAATATGAAACATGAGATACTACATAATGCTATTCCTTTGTAATGTAACACATCAAGAATAAAATAATCCTATGCAAGATAATATTATAAATGTAACACACACCATTTTGCATAATTCAATAATATACCATTGGTAAACTATTATGTGCAAAATATGACTTTGAAAATTTACAAATATGTCCCAATAATAAATATATATGAGTGGGAGAAGATTTTGTAATATAAAAACTCACCAAATTAAATAAAATGATCTTCAAAATCTACGATTTTATATAAAAATGTTTATTTCTCAAGAAAAAACCTTAAGAAAATGCATGCAAAAATCATGATTTCACCTTTTGAAACTTCCCTACCATGAATACCTAAGGTTTGGCCAAAATTCAAGGGAATAAACATCCACCAAATCTTCAAAATATAGGTTCAAAGTTTAAGTTTCAACTAAAAATAAAATTATACAAGATAAAATACCTTGATTTTTTTAATAATTTTAAAGCAATAGGGTTTCTAATTTTGTAGATAATTATGAAAAATAAATATCTAACAAAACCTAAGATTCCTATGAAAAATTCCATAGAAAATATGATACCCATAAAAATGAATAATATGATCGGTTGAAAATGAAAATATACCCATCCTTAATTAAGACATGGATAATAGAAACAAAGGTGGATTCTAATATGTTTAATATTTTTAATGACCCTAGGATAGGTATAAAATATGATAAACATTCATATTTAATGATGCACATTACATCCATTAACAAATAAGAAAATAATATTATAATATAGTAATATGATAACAATTAATAATAGCTATGAAAAATAAAGATGTAATAGAAATAAATGATTCCTTAGATATTGGATTAGAACTATAACCTATGGGAGATAAATCAAAGATAATGTACCTATCACCTTACGTGGATGAATAATCACATGCACATACTTTGGCTTGTTAAGAAATAATGATCTTGGTATGTGCATCCCTTCTATAAATGTAGTTTTAAACCCTAGTGCAGATGCTAACAATAGCGTGGATGCCAAAAGTAGTTTGAACGCTAATCCCCAATGATAGTGTGGATGCTAAGCCTCATATAGATAGAGTTTCACAATCAATATCGAAAGTACATCAATAAATTGACAAACCTAGTGTAACATATAATAGTGAATGAAATAATTAAAAAGCTTATGTAATACCAAATCTCTCTCTTAATAGGCCATGTTGATGAGTAATATAGAAGATAATAAACATGGGCATATTAGAAAGAGATTTTATGATGATCCTATGTGAGGTATTCCCCTTCTTATAGGAAACTGATCCACCATAATGCATGCCTAGAAGCTAGCACCAATGATAGTGTACCTTGCACAAATAAAAGAAAAACATACATATGATAGTAATTAAGTGGTCCAACATAATGATATAACATGATTATAACATATAATAATCCATTATAAGGCTGAATTTAATGAGGAAACCTAGAGGTGGAAAATGTTAAGTATCAATAGTTACATAGCTTCAAAGGGTAAACTCCATATTTTCCTAACTATTGTTGATATTGTCAATAGTTAGAAACCATACTTTCCATGATAAGAGAGCATAAGATATTATCATGTATTGGATAGATCACATAGTTTGAAGGTGGTAGTTGTATTATTTGTTTTTATGTTATATTTATAGGATATATAACATGTACTTTCTAGTATAAAGTTTTTTGCAAACTATTCTGGAGAGTATCAACTATTAGAGATATTATTTTTTCCTACCTATTGTTGACAATTTCAATAGTTAGAGACATTATTTTTACTAGATTTTATTGAGAGTTTTAGCATTTAGAGAGGTTATTGGACCTAATTTTGATTTTATAAGAGGAAATTTTGAGATTCTATTGCAATAGAATCATATGATACCATTGCAAAGAAATTAAACTTGGTTGTAATCTTCAAGTTTGTACAGTTATATAATCAAAGCTCTAAGTTGGAAGTGGATGTACTCTCACATTGGGAGAAACCATTATAAAACCTATGTGATCATTGAATGATTATTTTTTATAATCAATACTTTAACATTTATGTTGAATGTATAGGATAATAACTATGTTTAGAGTTTGTTAGCCAAAATTATAGTGAAATCTAGTGCTAACTTGGTATTCTTGCACATTTTGATCTTGACACTTGGACTCCATCTTGTTGAACATTTTTAATCTATATTTGAACATTTTGTAACAACATAGGTTACAAGTGATTATTAATCATAAAATAGACTACCAAACTCATTATAATTATAATATTTCTTTTGATTATCCTAGTTTAATTTCTACAATCTCTATAGACCTTAAATTGTGTAAAATATGAATAAACATAATTAAATAAATTATCTACAATATGCAATTGAATATATGATATACACTATATTAGATTGCAATAGATATACATGAAATACATAAACCTAATATGGAGTGTATGTAAAATCCTCAAGCAACAAGTAGTAATCAATCTTCGGAGCATTGGAATTGGATTTGGGATGAGCTCACGACAAATCTTCGCAAGTATGAAGCAATGAGTTGACCATCAAAATTTGAAAATCTCAATCTAGCATGAGCATGTCGCTATTGGTCTAGGAGCTTATGTTGCTTCACGTAGGCAACCTAAAAATTGGATTCCCTATATGAGGAGAGAATCTCTATGTGAATCCTACTCTCTTGTGCAATACCTTAAGAACAAACCAACATAAGACCCACATAGATCACATCCTATTAAAGAATAATCAATTAAAAGAGCAAGGATAAAATAAATATGATATATATTGTGTCACTATGGATGATGCAACTTATAGCTCTATAAATCATGATATATAGACTACTATGATTGCAACTCATAGTATATGAAGATAAAGCTCATGAGGTACTTTTTTATGCCCCATGTTTGTAACATCCATGATTATCAAGCTGATGAGAACTTTTAATGACTTGAGCTTGGAATAACCTGTAATAAATAAGAGATTTTCTCATGGAGTGACTATGGCATTGAAAACATATGTTAGCATAATAGTGAACAATACCATAAGATTTCCATACAAAATATTCAAATGTTCATTTACCTTACATTTCAACATTGCATATTTTTTTATTAATTTTCAAAGTAAACCTATGCTACTAATGGCATGATATTCATAGAATATTTTGATCATGTCTTCTACAATTTTTTCCATTATTTTTATTTCAATGCATATTTGTAAAGCAATGGCATTATAAAATAGATATTGAAAGATTTTGTAACCTACCCCATTTGCAAAGAATTCATATTACACGTACATCATTGGCAGCATGAGAGTAGTCATATCAAATCTATAAATTTAAATGATATTCAATTGAAACTCACAAATAATATTTTGTATCATATCAATCATGAAAACACATCTCCACATAGCATAACACTTTCATTTCTAAGAAATAATTTTTTAATTTTTTTACCCTGTGTACATTTTTTGTATGCAACAATCATACAATTGAGATATTAATATTTTTATCCAATAACATTATGCTAGCATGATCGATATTTGAAAGAACCCATAATTTTACTCATTGCACAACATTGACGACATGTGAATGAATAAATTTATCCTCAAGAAAAAGAGCTCACCCAATTAGCATTGAAAAATGAATATTCAGCTTTTTACCATTCCAAAATCATATATGTATGCAAAAATAAAAAAATTGTACATATTTTTAATTAAATATGATTTTCATAATTAAAATTTCACATTTTTTACTCATACAAAATTCATGTTATGCATCTATTTTGACTTATCAAATAGGAATTTGATCATAGCACTTAGAGAATTTGCCAATTTTACATAAAACACGGCATAAAGGGTGTCCATATAATATTAATAAATATAACAATGAAATGTATTCAATTTACACACCAATGCATGATGTAGATTGTGCTTGTTAATACTCTTACCATTCTTGATCATCTGGCATTGAATTGGTCACCAATTTTACAAGTTGCACACTATTAGTGGCATGGGGTTAGTAGAATTGGTTTTTCTAAAAGAAATGATAGCCTTGTAAAATATTTTCTAACACTTTGCATGCATGTTCAAGCAATTAGAGGTAAAATAATGTAACATTCAAAAAGCCTTACATGGAGCTAGGGTTAGGGGAAAAAAGTGAATAAAACAACTTTTTGGTTGAATTTTAGCTCATTTGAGTTGTCACATTCTTGTTTGTTGTTCAATATGAGATTCTATTGCATGTTTCATATACCATGGTGACTCTATCTACTTTCACTATCTTGCCTCAGTTAGCCATTGAATCTTCACAAAATTCCTTTGCTCCTAGTTTCTTGTTCGATCTTATTTTTACAGCATGGCATATGATGGTTAGTAGAGTGTAGGGAGTCCTTTGATTGGCTAGAGAGGTCATATGGAGGAGTATATTTCAAGTATACCTTTTGAGAATGTTGTAAGTTTCCATTCATTGTCTTTTTATCTCAAATTTGTTTAGGGTTTTAATTATTTTACACCATATTTTACCTGTTTTGCTTAAGTTGCACTTTAGCTTGATTTTTATTTTCATGATTATTGATTTATTTCATTAAATTCTTGTAGGATTATAATATTATCATTAGGGGAGGACCCATATCCACTACAGCTTTAGAGAAGGCTCTATCATGGAAAGGACAAACCATGAGGATGACATCCTAATGCATTTAGGATTGGTTGACCTAGCAATAGTTGGGCACATCCAGTAGGACTTTCTCCTCCTTGATACCCTTGCTGAGAGGTGGGATCTAGATTGCAACTCATTTCATCTGCTCCCAAGTGAAATGAGCAGGGTTCATTTTAGCCATGAATATTCATTAATAAGCAAATTTTAATGATTCTCAATATTGAAAATGGCTATTTTTGGGAGTTGTAAAAAGGCCCAATTCATCAAAATTTTTAAAATTTTCTAATCAAATCGGTAATTTTTTTTTTTTAAAATAACCATTATTTTTCAAAAATTTCTAAAAAACATCAATATTTTCAAAAACTTTTCAAGCTATATTCACCATAAAATTTCTAAGGGATTTTTTAGAGGTGCTCTTAAAATGAACCCTAAAAAATGAGTGTCACATTACAGGACATGTATAGAATCTGGGTTGTACCCATATGGGATCAGCTTATGCATCAAGCCAAGGTTGCAAAAACATATAGGATCAACTCACCTTATAGCTTACAGGGGAGAAGGACCATGATTAGGAGCATCATGATACCTATCTTGTAGAGGCATGCCATTTTGTAGCACCTAAATGTCACTTGATGTTATATAATACCTCAATTATTATGATCTACTTATGCCCAAATAAAAGTAGCTCTTGATTCGCTCTTGGCTTAGTTTGGGTAGTATAGGAGATTTGCACATGAGGGACATGATTTACATGGACGTCACTAGTGCTAGTCCAAATATACCAAGATTTATTTAATTTTTTTTATTGTTAATAAATTCAACATCATGATTACACATGTAGGCCTTCTTGAGGTGTGGGCCTATGAGAAGATAGCGATCATCTAAACCATAGATTTACAAAGAGATAGATATGACCTGGGGGACATTGCATTGACATGTTAGGTATGGAGGGCATGTGGATACCATTATCCACAAACTTTAGTGGCTTATAGGTGGGAGATAGATGGTTTCCAAGTTGAGGATCTTGTTTGAGTATCATATGTAGATTATATGTGGGATGAGGATGCCCACCAATGTACTTGGGTAAGGAAAGATTGCTTTCTATAGAAATAGAGAAAGCTAGTGGATTTGTACCTTCCACATTAGGTACTCAAGCAGTTTGGGATATAGCAAGGGATCCATCTAGCTTTGACCTATTATATATGGTACATGATGGTTAGGGATGCTCTAGCATGAGCTCAAATCATACTTGCATGGAGGCTAACTTGGGAGGAGTCGAGGGTATGTGATGTAATGATAAATGTATCTATGGCACCCAAGATTGCCAAAGGTTATTTGCATGATGGAAGACTATGCATAAAACCCCCTTGGGATTGGATGAAAAGGAGGAGGATGATTAGGTAGCTGCATCTAAGGGATCTTTGAATGAGGATCCTCACTAGGTTGACAACCCAATGCATGACATTCTTATGCAAGAGGCACTTACAACCCCAAGATTAACTATGTTAGTGGACTATGTACCACTAATGGCCCTAGGTAACTATGTGATAGTTATATACTAGCATATGCAAGTTTTTATATGACCAAGAGACTCATGTTTTGAACAAGTTTGCAAGAGAGAGAGATATAGGTGGAGATAGAGAGGATTAAGCCTTTCAAAACTGAGGTAGCCATCCTATGAGATATCATTGCAGTTTGGGATGCCAAAATAGCCACATTGTAGCAATCCTTGAAGAGGTTATAGGAGCATGTTGACATGCCCCCACTGAATGAGCAATGGGCATTCACCTAGATCCTGATGGATCAGATACAGAAGAAGCACAATGATATGCCAATTTTGAGGGAGAATTATAGGTGGTCCAAGGCCCTTAGGTCCACACAAGGGATCAACACCAGTGAGGCTTCAGGTGGATTTTCTTTCTTGGGTCCCAATAGCAAGAGTAGGAAGAATAGGCCTAGGACTAGTGAGGCTAGTGGTGGTAGTAGTGCACACCAATAATTTTGTATCATGGACATAGATCCATCCCTATGTTATACATTTTTATGATATTATATATATATATATTACTCCTTTTTAACTCTAATTTATGTGAATGAATGATATGTTTTGACATATGAATGGTTTATTTTTTCTTATATAGTTGAACATGTTATAATTTGATGCTTAAATTTCAAAGCATAAATTTCAAGGTTGTAAGTAAAAAATCATTCACTTAACACCATCATATACAACACCAAGTAATAAATCAATATATAAAATGAAAGCAAGTACCTAACATACCTAATGCACATATCTAGCATAATCCAATGCATACTATTTTTCTCAATAACACCATAATCACTCTCAAAAATCAAATTGAGATCCCTTGGTACCAAATTTAAACAATGATGAATAGGTATGATTTTGTTTGTATTAACAATCGTAAAACTAGATTTTGACCTTATAAAATAGATGTCCATGCATTGAGGATAAAGAAAAGACTATTCTTTTGAATTTTATTTTGGTAAATGCACATCATTAATGACAAGATAACAAGTGGTACACCATCAACAACATGATTTTTGATTATTACAAAAGAAAAATTTATGATATAGTGTTTCTAAATTTTCCCAAGAGTCCAATAACATAGATAATAATGAACCATACACATTTGCCCAACCAAGAAATAAACTAGCTAGTATACACTACCATTTAGATTTTTTTACACTTTAAGAAATAACTTTGCATACTTGGTATGGTTTTGCAAACCAAACACAGTTTACAGATGTGAGTGCATAGAGAGGTGTCTTCCTTGTGATATTTTTCACACTATTGGCAGTGTGTAAATAAGTGTGCATGATGTTAGTGACATTCATTTCCTTTGTTATTTCACCATATTTTGATCTTTCTTTAATATAATCCCTACTTGTTTGCTTCGAACATCCACTACATCCATTCTTGTTAGATAAATAATAACTCACGCAATTGGAAATACTTACTACACCAATTAAGCCTTTTGGTTGTGAAGTTGGTAAATGATTCATAAATATATTCAATTATACATTATCAAGCTATACAGGCCCCTCATTTGTAGTGGTATGATCATCCATATGGATTGCTTTGTTATCAATGAAGTCTCGAATGATGTTTTGTAAAACCATGCAATTTCTTGTTAGGTGTCTTGGTGTCCTATGATAATTAAAAAATTATTCATACCTATAGTTTTAGGAACATTGTTAGGAAAATATGGTTGAACTATTGGTGGAAGCTCAATAAGTTCTTCTTTTAGAAAAACATTGAGAATTTTATCAATGGTATCAATTAACCTTGTAAACTTCCTTTGTGGTCTATTATTCCTCTTATAAATAGTATTCACTTCATTTTTGTTGTTATTTTCTTGGGATTTTACTTTCTTTTCATATATTTGGGGTTTTTTAGAATGCATATCATAAAGTTTCTTTATACAAACCTCCTTTTTAAACAAGATATCCATCATTTTAGCTAATTTGAAATCACAATTAGAGATAACCAATAATTTTATATATAGAAAATAAAGAAATTGCAAAAGTATATTTCAAATCTTGTTCAAGCATGGTAATCTTATTTGCATTTTGTTTCCATATTTTGACAAAATCAGACAAAGATCGGTTAGGTAATTGCTTAGTTTTGCATAAATATTTGAATTGAACCTTTTTTTAATAATATTGTATTTAAAGTACTTTAAGAATTAATGTATCAAATATTCATATTTATCAATACTCTTTTCAAGAAGAAGAAAATACCATTTCAATGCATCATCTTTTAAACCATGTGAAAATAATTTTGCAAGCATATCTTTATCATGAATATATTCCATAGCTTCTTGAAATTTTCTAACATGCATTTTTGGATCTTACAAACCATAAAACTTTGTAAATTTCACACTCTTTTTACCAACGAGTATTTCAAAAACAATTATATCAATTAATGGATGTTTTAAATAAAACAAAAAAATATCTTCATCATCAACAAGTAATTTTGTTTCTAGTTTATGAACTCTTTCTTCTATTATTTTGCCATTGTTTGATACTACAGAAGTTTTGTTTGGTTATTGGTTTTGAATAATAGGGTTATTAGCCTTTAGGGGTGGTGAAGGGGTTTGAGGTGGACCATTTTTTATTTGAAAATAAAATTTACTTGCATCTCTAAGCTCCTTTTCCTTAAGTGACACAAATGGTCCTATTCTATTTATCCTTTTATGGTCAATCTTACCAACCAACTCCAACATAAACTCTAATTGTTGTTCCTCAATAGCTCATGAAAAAAATTTAATTTCTTAAGCATCATGAAGGACATCAAGTTTGATATTATGTTCTTGGTCCAACCAATCAGGGTGATGTTTATAAGCATCATTAATGGTATTAACAAGTTGTTATTTAAATTTCATAGCAGTATCTTTATTTTCTAAAATACCCTTACCTTTATCAGAAAGCATACCTATCTTGGAATGTTCAGGATTAAGGATCTAGTATTTGTAATAATCCTCACTTTCATTATCATCATCCTTAAGAACCACATCACTTGGAGGATTTGTAACATCATCTTCCATGCTGCTACTAGTGTGTGTACATTTTAACACATAGTTGATGATATCTTGATTAATAGTAAAGACCCTCTGTCTTGAAGAACCTACATTTTTATAAGAGAACAAACTATGTAAGGACTAAAAAGTTGCATATTATACTTATAATAATTCATAATTAGTTAGAATTTCAATAATAGTTTTAACATTTAGTAAGATAATATTTCAACTTTTTTTTATTAGATAGCAATTCCTTTATGGAGCGAATATGGTTAGGAATTCTATCTAACTCCTCAATTTTAGCATTACTATCAAAATTATCACCATGAATTCCCAAGAGTACACTATAAAAATATGAATTCCTCAATTTATAACAAACTTATTGGGAGTTTCTCCAATAATATCCATTTTCTTGCTAGAGCTTGTAGACTCGATATCATTATTTTCATCAGTATCTAGTTGGTCATTGGGATTAGGCTCTTGTAGAGGTAAATTAGGGTTTATATTAACACTCATCTTATTATCATTAAAATGAACCTTACCCCTAAAAAACCTAGGTTGTTCTACATTTACATCTATTTTTAAGACATAGGTAGAACAAACCCTAGTTTTATCATTTTCTCTAGCTACTATTCTAAGAGCTTCAAATAAGGGAACAAATAATAATCAAAATAGATTCATGAATATTTAGAATGGATGCCCTATATTGATATCTAGGTGTGTAATAATGTCAGGTTCACCAAAATGTAGACCTTAAATTGTGTAAATTATGAATAAATGCAATTAAATAAATGATCTACAATATACAACTATATATATGATATACAATATATTAGATTATAAGAAATATACATGAAATGCATAAAATTGATATGGAGTGTATGTACAATACTCAATAAGAAAGTAGTAATCAATATTTAGAGGATTGGGATTGGATTCAGGATTATCTCATGATAGATCTCCAAAAGTATGAAGCAATGAGTTGACCACCAAAATCTAAAACTCTCGATCTAGCATGAGCACATTGCTACCAATGTAGGAGTAGAATGATGCTAACTGTGTGGAACAAGATGAATTATATCATATGCAATAGATGAAAAGTTTAGAACTCATAGTATAGCAAACATTTATGATAGTTGGCATCCAGAGACATCGTTACAATTAACAACCACCTATTACAGTTCTTTATCATATCAAAAGAGTTTTGATCCTCGAAGATCAACCTATTCCACCTATTTATATAGCCTTTAAAGACATAGAAATGAGTGAATGCTGACATCTTGCAATAATAAAATCATTAGTATATTGAAGATACTTTAAAATAAGACCCATGATATACTATAGACCATTCAATATAACACATGACATTGCATTATAATATCCTTTTATCTGTATATATGTAATATTGCATTAAATCATTTAAGAAGTCTAAATATGATTTATTAAATAAATAATAAATCATTTTTAGGCATATACAATCTCTTTATGAGATCCACTATGGATGTATTTGAATGATTATTCTCACTATTATCACCTTCTTCTCATGATCCATTCCTATTGAAGGAAACATAATCATTATATGGGATACCCCTTGATGCCATGAATTTAACAATAGATAGATTTTTTACCATTTCTCAAATTAAAATATCAATCCTACGCAAAACCTTGGGGGTTTTGGCATAATATAGTGAATGTTATAAAATAAAACTTCTTGATAAAAGGAAGGTAGTACCCTAGAATTTAAGATTCTTCTATTTGTAAGATACTTTGAGTCCACAAAATTGTAGATGTTTAAAATGGGATTTAGAATATAATTAAGAATAAATAATGATCCCAATATCAATTGTAGCCAAAATCATATAATGGCCTAATAGAAAGATATTTAATGATAACAAAATAAAGAATTAAATAAAAAAGGTATTCAATGAACAATTTTATTAGGACATATAGATATGGAGATATAAATACTTAATTTTATACTTATCTACTATAAATGAATGAACATCAAGTATTCACTATTGATGATCACACTAGGATACACCTAAGAGAGCAAAAACTTGATCCATAGGAAGAATATCACAAGTGTTTTTTTATCTACAAAAATTGATTATTGATGAACCTTTTCTAAATGATTTAAATGTCCAACTAAGTTTCATCAATATCTTAGAGCTACAAGGAGTTAGTTGTGCACATATGGTCATAGATAGTTCATGTAAGACAATAAGGTATTCAAATTCCAATCTTGATAAGTAGTGTTGAAGAACACTTAAGAAGTAACATTTCCACTATTAAATCTCAAATTTTATTTTATAAAATCTAAGGATCTATTTTACTAAATCTATCTTGATATCGGACTTATGTGAATCTCCATTATATAGGTAGCTCTCCTTACATAACCCACTCCTTTGGCCACATGTTACCTAGATATAAGAAACCAATTAGTCAACTATTTGATGATAATATTAAAAATAATATTTATAATTTAATAACTTATTTAATACCTATAATTATATTCTAAATAAATATAAAATCAAATTAAGGTATCTAAACATGTTTCACCTGCATTGCATAATCTCCATATCCAAAAATGGGATGCATAAGTTTATATGATTGTTATAACAAACTTATCAAAAAGTTATAAGTTACCTTCACTAGTAGATTTTATGGGTTTTGCATCATACAATGCATCAAGATCCAGTTTATTTTTTTTCTTTTTCTTGTTCTCTACTTGACACCTCACATGATGTTAAGGGTACTATCAACCCATGTGTCAAGCAATGTGTCAAGTAATTTTTTTTTCATCAACAAAAATGTCAATATTTTGACTCATAATGCATCACAAATTTGATTCATTAAGCATCAAGAACTTTGACTCATAAAGCATCACCACTCTAACTCATAAAACATCAAGATTTTGACTCATATAATGTTAATCATCTAACTCAAAATATTAAGATTTTGATTCATAAAATTTCAATACTCAAACTCATAAAATGTCAAGAGTTTGACTCATAAAATGTCCATACTCTGACTCATAAAATGTCCATACTCTAACTCATAAAATGTCAAGAGTTTGACTCATAAAATATCAATACTCTAACTCATAAAATGTCAATACTCTAACTCATATTTCTTTTTTGTGTAGTGTATAATACATTCAAATGCATTAATTCTAATATATATACATTCAAATAATACATTAGAAGTAAAAAATACATTCAAATAATACATTAAAAGATACATTCAAATTTAAATATACAATCATAATAAGAATAAAACTTAAAATACATTATGTATAAATAATATAACACACTAAAATAATAATCATGTGTATAATTAGGATCAATCAGCAAAAACTTTCTACATCAAGTATATAAATGCATTGTAATGGGTTAACAAAAAATGTCCATATCGAGTGTACAAATGCATGGTAATGGGTCAACAAAAAATGTCCATGTCGAGTGTACAAATGCATGGTAATGGGTCATTCACTATCATGACCACACCCAATGTAATATTCATCATCTTAATCCATTCTAGCAATTTCCCACTCTTGGTCACCCTCCTCTTGACCACCCTTCGATTGACCCTCCTCACCTTGCAAAGAATAATCAACTAAATATTAGTAAATAAGTAAAACTAAAAATTTTATGATTCTTTATTAAAATAATATAATAAATTAAATAGCACTTAAATATTACTTACAATCTCAAAAGCTATTTTCAAGATTAATGCTTGAAAACCATTTTTCAAGGCAAATTTTACTTCATCTCTTGTAGGATACCTACCATATTTATCATACTGCAAAAAAAAATATTTACTTAAATAATATTTTATGCATATAATTTAATTATATAACTATTCGTGCATAAAATATGAAATAAATAATTTAATTTACTTACATATCTTATTTTGATCCCTACTTTTCTTGATTTTCCTGACTTATGGGTATATGCCATTGAAGATGTGTTGTATCAGGCATGCATGGCTTTTTCGAACCATGATGGTTCAATAGTGGATTCTCTACATTCTTCCTCCTCCTCCACCTTCCTTATTAGGCTCTTCCACACCTTCTTGTCAACATTTGCAGGCCTACTTCCTTTTCATTGATTTTTAGGAAGTTTTTTTTTTATTCCTTATTTTATCTCTCCTCCAATTCAAATTCTTTCCCATATGTTGCAATTCCCATTTTGGGTTCCATGCATTGCCAAATTCTCTTTTCAAGATATCTGTGACCCTTTATTTTGCTGCAAAATACATACTTTTTTAGAAACTGAATTAAAAAATTAGGTAAAATGTACTATCAATATTAATTTATAAAAAAATTAAGTATAAAATTAAGCATATAAATTACATATATATATATATATACCTATTTCACTTTGTTTTTTCCATTCAATATCTATTATGGGATCAAATTGGTGGAAAATACATTTTATGAGAGTGTCATAAAAAACATTCCATGAAGAGAATTTAATAACATTAGTAAATTAATGTATTCTAAAATAAATATATAAATATATATTTTTTAAAATGAATTCTTAGCATTCTGATATTTAATTTCAACACCCTTCTCATCCACCTTAATCTCAATGTCATTAGTTCCCTTGCATGTTGAAAATATTATCTCCGTATTGACTGATTGTACATCTGCAATTACCATATTACTTATATTATATTTACTAAATGTAAAAAGGTAACTTCAATCAATTTTTAAATTTTCAAAAAATAAGTAATGTTACCATCTGGTGATGAGTCCATCGATGATGGTCGATCTACACCACTAGTAGGGCCAAAATGCCTAGTAGATGAAGACCCAATGCCCATTTGTTTATCAATTTCTCTATCAATCTCGCTCCTTTACTTCCATTGCATGGCCATTTTATATAGTTTGGCCACCACCTTAGTCTATTAAAAAGGTAAAAAAATAAAGTCAAATTTCATTTTGAAATGAATATTATTAAATAAAAATTGAATAAATCACATTCATAAATAAATACTTACAAACCCTTCTTACTTGCAATTGACTTTGGATGTTTTGGCTTCTTTCCCCTCTTGTCCTCGACCATGATAATCACTAAATAAAATTAATAACAAAAAATATTATTAGTATAAAAAATTTAAAACTATTCAATTCAATAAACCTAACATAGTATGCCAATATTAAATTTATAAAAGTTATCATTAAGACACATTACAATATGAATACGATTGAATATATTTAGGATGTTAACTTTGTAAATGCAACATGCCTCTATTGTTTTAAGTTATGTCAATCAGTTACAAAAATATTTATGGGTAACCCAAACCCCTAATTGACCCTTCAATCCTAACCAAATATAACCCCTAATATCTTAATTCTTAACTCTCAACTCATGCCTATACCCTTAAACCTTAAACTTTAAATCCAAATTTAAATATTAAACCCTCACCTCAAACCTAAACCCCTAACCCTTAAACTTTAACCCCTAAGTCAAACCTAAACTCTTAAACCCTAACCCCAACCCCTAAACCTTAAATTGTAACTATAATCCTTAACAAATTCTAGCACTTACCCTTAATTCCTAACCATAACGCTTAAAACCTAATTTCTAACTGAAATTCAAACCCATAAAACCCTAACATTGAACTCAAACACAAACACCTAATCCTTATGGATTATGGCATAGTTAGTATAGTATTAGATACTTTCTATCTTTAGTAAATTTGTAGCTTTGAGTGTGCTATAATTTAAAGAGTCATTTCTTGTAGAATATGAGGAGTTACAATGTATCTCAAAGGTCACCCAAGAAGGTGAACATGAAGTGTCTTTCTCAAATTGTATTTACACAATATTCTACACTAGTAGAATGTTTTGTTGATCTTGGAGTTATCCAGCCTATCACTCTCAACTCATGTCTATACCCTTAAACCTTAAACTTTAAATCTTAATTTAAATATTAAACCCTCAACTCAAACCTGAACCCGTAACCCTTAAACTATAATCCTTAAGTCAAATATAAACTCTTAAACCCTAACTCCAACCCCTAACCCTTAAATCTTAACTATAATCCTTAATAAATCCTAACACTTACCCTTAATTCCTAACC
>Ga0115851_100214_pt1 | contig 22226 bp, 23 predicted proteins | sample InSIn2gowninarea_FD_83865 | JGI IMG/M metagenome (GOLD analysis project Ga0115851, IMG submission 83865)
GTATATTTTCAGTCAGTAGCAAGGGTTGGACTGTTGGGAAAATTTTGGCACACTATTGTACATATCTTCTGCATTTTAGCTAAGGAAAGATCAGAGGTTTTGCAACACCTATTGGGATTCTTGTGGTTTTCAATTTTTATGGTGTGTTATCTCAGTTATTTGGAAGTTCTTTAATGTTTTAATGTATGCCATTCCCTTCTTTTGCTTCAGAAACTAAATGAATGAGTAAGTGTGGGAGAATCCATTGATTTCAGTGCTCTGCCTTTAAATTTGTTTTGTTTTATATGTTTTCACCAATCTGGAGAGGATCCTTGTTTCCCCTTGCCATTTTTAGCTCCTTGTCATTCTGATCCATCCATACATATGATCAAAAAGCATCAAAGCTACTACCTACCTTGCCCCAATTCGAATTCTGCAAAGATCTGGTCTCATCCCCGAGCCCAAATTTGTTTTTTCCCTTTTCTCCAACAAAACCTTAAAAATTTTAAATCAAACCTTCCTATCCATTTACTAGCCTAAAATCAATATCCATTATAAGTCATCTCAGCTCCTTTGAAGACCTTTTGTTGGGATAGACTCAGAGAGAGCCCTCTCCTATCCTTGTAGGGCTAGCTACGAGGCTGAGCTTGGTTTGGTGTGGCCTTGAATCTCGCCTTCCCTCAGCCTAAGACAGATTCCAGTGCTAACATAGTGGCGACCATACTGGGGAAACTAAACTCAAACATTTGCTTGTTATAGACGGAGTCTGAAGTCATGCCAAGAAGCCTTCAAAACGCTTTTTGCGATGCATCAGCAAAGTAGATAAACGCTGCTTCAGTCGATCTCCGGTTTAACTGGTAATCGTAGCTTTGAAATTTGTAAATTACCCTAGTAGATTAGACGATCTGGACTTTGGGTGATAAGTCTAGATTTGGAAAGGCTAAGAAAGTTATGTGTGTCCCTTCGATTCTTGAAATAATTCCACACTGGCTTCTCAAAGACATAATAGAGCACATCATGATCTGGATCCTCCACCAGTATACGAGAATCCTAATTTGATTGCAAGAATCCACTGACGAGGAAGTCCTATAATTCATTTGTTTAAGTCATACTCATGTCCTGCTATTTTTGAATATATCGAAGATCTGAAATTTGATGAGCATTTTGAGTTATCTCTGTTTGATACTAAATCTGAACGTGATCTTAATTCCACTGTTATAAATCTTGATTTTATTAAGCATCTTGAAATCGAGCAAGCCAATCGATCCATTGATAACTATATCTTAAAAATTCAGAGTTCAATTATTGCCACTAATATTCCTGAATTTATTGAATCTGCATCCCAAACTCTTGGGCCATTTGAAGTTGTATCCAGTTCACATATCCCAACTGAACCTCTTTTTATACCAACCACTCTCGTATAGCCTGAGATTTCTGATCAGCATTCCGAAATAGTTTCACCTTCATCCCCATCTCATACACCCGCTGCTCCTCCTACTCCACCTGTATCTTCGAGACGGGTTAATCCCCTAAGAGCCATGGTTTCTCATTTTGCACCTCTTGTTTTACCTTAGCAATTACATGATATGCCCACAAATTATCAGAGTAAGATTCTGATATTTTATGGCACTCCTCAAAGTGTTCCCGCTCAGCAACACATAGATGGAATGGCAGATTTTTGTGATTTACATGAGATTGATGAAGAGGATGTAACTATGCGATTGTTTGTGCAAACATTCGGAGGAGAGGTAAGAAAATGGTTCAGAGGATTGGGAGCTAGAAGTATACCTACATTGGCTGAGCTTCACAGACAGTTTCTAGATCGTTGGGAAATCATAAAAGATCCACTTCAAATCAATGCCGAGTATAACAGTATCAAACGCAATCCTGGTGAGTCCATCCAAGATATGTTATCAGATTTAATACAGTTTATAATGCTATTCCGGATGATTTAAGACCATCTAGAAAGTCAGCTCTTCTTAAGTTCCCAGATGATTTTGATCCAGAGATGGCTTATTCATTACGGGACAGAGATTCGCCTACCTTGGAGGATATGCAAAAGATTGTTGTTAGTGTTGAGGCAAATTTGAATGATAAAATAGCCAAGATGAAAGCCGAGAAGAGAGTGACCATAAAGGAAGAAGCTTCTACATCAGATCAGATACTTCACAAGGTAGAAAGGATGTTCGAAAAGCTTACTCTTGACAAGCCTAAACCGCAGATTCGAAATCCCAATTTCCGTGGTCAGCAGCAGCCACAATTCAGAATTAAGTAGCGTGAACAGAGAACACAAGAGCCAGTAGTTTAGCAGCAGGTAAAGACTCCTCTTCAGCAAAATTTTGTTAGTCAAGAACCTGATGATGATGGTGATACTGTAGGGGAGGAAAATCACTCTTTCACACCTGATGATCTTCCCATCTACATTACTGAAGATGAAGAATATGCAGAAAGTTCGGCTGCACACAAAGACGAGGATTTTATTTTAGCAAATGATGCAGCTCTTGAGGAAGAGTCCGAAGAATACCAAAGAGGGTATTTGAATGCTTTGTTTGCTCAGTAGAAACAATACTCATTAAGAAGCAGAGATGTGCCAGTTAATCCAATTCAGAAGAGGAAAGAGATCCCGTCATCAAAGAATGATTCACCAATTGCACAAAAGAAAGGGAAAGAGACAATTGATCCTAGTTCTAGTAAGTCATCATCAACAGAAAGGTTAAATCAGCCCATTGTGTCGAAATATAAGGCTAAAAGGAGAGAAGTTTCAATCAAAGAGGTTGAAAAGGTTTCAACTTTTAGTTTGGAGAATGAAATTTCTAAATTGAAGGTATCTATTCCCTTGACAGAAATGATGAAGAATAGCAATTATAGAGGACAAGTCTCTAAAATTCTTAATTTTGATCCAATGTTTGATATGGTGAATGTTAAAGATGATCAACCTGAATTGATATTTGGGCCTGCCTTGGATGGTGAGTCTCCTGACAGCGATGTTCCTCCCTTTTATATCAGTTTGCGGTTGCATGAATTTGTATTGCATAATGCCATGTTCGATTCTGGTGCTTCGCACAATCTTATGCCAAAAGAAATAATGGAAAAATTGGGTTTAGATATTACAAGAAGTTACCATGACTTGTACTCATTTGATTCTAGCCGAGTAAGATGTATCGGGCTCATCAAGGATTTGGTTGTAAGTCTAGATCAAATTCCCGCGAAAAATGTCTTGATGGACGTGGTGTAGGCTGACATTCCTCCACGATTCGGGATGCTTCTTTCTAGATCTTGGGGAGCAAAGTTGAAAGGTACAATACAACTTGATTTCTCTTATGCAACAATTCTCGTTTTTTGGCAGATGAGAAAATTGTATCGAGAGCAGAAGATGAAATACATGATCACAAGCAAAGAGAAACCAATCAATCACCCTATAAATTATGTACATACAGACTTAGAGTCATTTGTTTTGTATGCTGATAGTTTTAATGATATTGATAGTCAGTTAGTTCTAGCAGAAGATATTCTAGAGATCACCGAAAATTTCAGAGAAGTGTTGCACAAAGAAAGGCAAGAAAAGCAAGATACCATTATGCGATCAGCTGAAGACAATGGACAGAAAACAACAAAAACAGAGCTACCGCCATTTCAGCACTTAGAGGATGATGAAGATGGTCTTTGGACCATGGATTTTGATGGCGCAGTGGGTAGTGATGGTGTTGGAATTGGTATATGGGTACGTAGCCCATTTTCTGCTCCCAACAAAGTGTCGAGCAATGTACGGTTATGTTCATACAAATTAGCTTTTGATTGCTCGAATAATGAGGCTGAGTATGAGGCTCTGATTGCTGGCCTAAAGATTCTGAAAAAGCTGAAAGCGAAAAGAATTGTAGTCTATGGTGATTCCGATTTGGTGATCAAACAGGTAAAGGGTGAGTTTCAAGCTAAACATCCTCGCATGAGGGCTTACCATAATGCAGTTTTAGACATCTTGAAGTTATTTTCAGACTATACTTTGACGTGTGTGCCCCGCATCCAAAATGGTGTCGCTGATGGACTTGCCAAGGCAGCAAGCAATCTTAAAATCCTAATGAATTCCAGCAATAAGTACGGAATCTATGTGAAACACCATCCCACCATTCCAGATAATCAAAGATGTTGCCAATTTTTTCAGGACGATGAGGAGATTAATGATTTCCTACAAAATAAGGGTAAGTTTAAAGATACTTCCATAGATACAGAGCATGATGATGGTAATGATGATTTGCAAATGAATCAAATGGAAGTGTTTCAACTTAAGGATAACATCATTCCTAAAGGATTGATTCCTTTAGAGGAACTTTTTGATCAAGATGTCATAGCCTGGAAGCCTACCTTGAGACCGACTGAAAAGGGTGTTGAAGAAGTAAACATTGGGATAGCTGAGAATCCAAAGATGATAAAGTTATCAAAAACATTGCCACCGGAGGTGAGAGGTAAATATATCAGTTTGTTATCATCTTTTTCTGATGCGTTTGCATGGGACTACTCAGATTTAAAAACATATGATACAAGTATCATTCAGCACACTATCCCAATTAAACCAAATCAAAAGCCTTTCTGTCAGAAGTTGAGGAGAATCAATCCCAAGTTGTTTCCATCAATCAAAAAAGAGGTAAATCGACTGTACAAATCAGGAATCATTGTTCCCATCAGATTTTCTTATTGGATCTCCAACTTGGTGCCCGTTCGGAAAAAGATAGGTGAGATCCGCTTGTGTATAGATTTCAGAAATTTGAATAAGGTGTCATTAAAGGACAATTATCCACTGCCAAAAATGGACCATATATTGCAGCGAGTAGTTGGAGCATCACGGATGTCACTACTCGATGGATATTCAGGATATAATCAAATTTTGGTCGAAGAGGACGACGGAGACAAGACTGCATTCACTACTCCATGGGGAACGTTTCATTATGCCAAGATGCCGTTTGGGTTGAAAAATGCAGGTGCTACATTTCAGCAAGCAATGGACATGGCTTTCGCTAACGAGAAATATGTATTTTTTGTTGTTTACCGTGATGATTTGATGGTGTTTTCAAATTCTGATGACGTGCATTTGTATCATTTGAAAGTTCTTTTTCAAAAGTGCAGGAAATATGGCATTTCGCTGAATCCAAAAAAAAGCTTGTTTGCCATGGAAGAAGGCAAAATTTTGGGACATATAATTTCAAAAGAAGGCATCTGTATAGACCCAACACGTGTTGAAGCAATTCAGCAGATCAAGCAGCCCCGGAGCAAGAAGGAAATATAGTCTTTCAATGGTAAAATGAATTTTCTGTGTCATTTTGTTCCTAACCTTGCAGAACATCTTAGAGAAATTACTAATATGCTGAAAAAGGACAATCAAGTGAGGTGGACGGAAGAGGTGATAAAGTCATTCAATTTGGTAAGGATAGCTCTTTCTTCAGCCCCAATTTTAATCAACCTAGATTACATAGAAGATTTCATTTTATTTTCTTTCGCTTCTGAGCACACTGTGGCAGCTGTGTTAATGCAAAAAAGAGATGGATGTGAGAAGCCCATTTCTTTCTTCAGTCGAATTATAAGGGATGGAGCTTTCAAATATAACATTATTGAAAAACAAGCACTTTCTCTAGTGAAGGCCTTGAAAGATTTCCATGTGTATATATTGCATTCTCATATTATAGCTTACGTTCTTCATGCAACTGTCAAAGATGTTTTGGTATAGGCAGATCCGGAAGGAAGACGAGGAAAGTGGATCGTTGCATTGCTAGAATATGATGTTGAAATTAAACCGGCCAAATTGATCAAAGGACAGGGGTTAGCCAAGCTCATGGCTGAAACAAATCTGCACGCTTTAGACATAAATCTGATCGCTGCCATGTCTGAAGAAAATGAGTAAATTCCATCAATTCAGGTATCTGACATTTTTGTTGATTCTCCATGGCATTCAGATATCGTATATGTACTTCAGAATTTGTCTCCACCACCTGGTATTCTTAGGAACAAAGGTAGAACTCTTAAGTTAAAGGCTGCAAAATTTTGTGTTTTAAATTCTGCTCTTTTTTGGAAAGATCCGGGAGGCGTGTTGTTGAATTGTTTAGTAGAAGATGAAGCAAAACAAGTCATGGAAGATTTCCACAAAGGGGACTGTGGCAATCACCTTTTCTGGAAGACTACAACTAATAAGATTTTGAAAGTCAGCTACTATTGGCCCACGCTTTTTGCAGATGTATATAAACTTGTCAAGGGCTGTCATGAATGCCAAATTTTCTAGGGAAGACAGAAGTTACAACCATTGCCCTTAAAACCTATTGAGGTAAACGCTCCATTTCAGTAGTGGGGACTGGATTTCATCAGGGAAATCCATCCTCCTTCTTCAAGTCAACACCGGTGGATACTCACGGCAATTGATTACTTCAAGAAGTGGATTGAAGCGGTCCACACTCGACAAGCCATGGATGCGGTAATCATCTCTTTTCTTGAAAATAATATTCTCTCATGTTTTGGGTGTCCTAGTAAAATAATCACAGATAATGTAGCGGCCTTCAAGTCAAAGAGGATGGTTGAATTTTGAAATAAATATCATATTAGCTTGGGACATTCAATAGCCTACCATCCACAGGGAAATGGACTGGCATAATCTTCTAATAAGTCTTTGGTTAACATTATTAAGAAATTGTTGGAAATCAATAAGAAGGGCTGGCACAAGAAGTTGGTGAATGCGCTTTGGGCTGATCGGGTAAGTCAAGAAAAATCTATTGGGATGTCACCTTTCGAGTTGGTGTATGGAGTGGACACAGTGTTTCCTTCATCTCTGGCTATACCGGTAGTCAAATTGCTTCAAGAAGCTGGCAGGGAGGAGGATCCTATGCAGTGAAGACTTAATCAAATGATTCATTTACAGCAAACACGGGAGGAAGTTTTTCAGAACACATTCAAGTTATAGGAACGCATAAATAAGATCTACGACAGAAAAGCTAAAGCAGATAAATTTCAGCTGGATGAGGTAGTCTTGAGGTGGGATGCTCGGAATGAAGATAAGGGAAAGCACGGCAAATTTGAAAACCTATGGAAGGGTCCTTTTAAGATTGCAGCATATCGTGGTTAGAACACTTTTCTTCTCAAGGAAATGAATGGAGATGATTGTCCTGGAGGGCCGATCAACGGTCAGATGCTCAAGCGGTACCATTCTTGAGTATTTCCTGCTGATTTAATTATCATTGTATATACCGTTTTACTTATGTTTCATTGCAAGAGTGTACTGATCTCTTTTCTTCAGTCTGGGGCCCATGGAGAAGGCAATAATTTGGAAGAAGAAGATCAGTTTGGTTTGCAGTTTGTTAAGTCAATTTGTTTAGTCAGTTTAGTTTTAAGTCGGAGTTGGTTTCAGTTAGTTTTCAGTTAAGTTTTCAATCAATAAATATGTCAAAAGTTTTTGTGTTATCTGTTGAAATAATGACTCCATAGCCCAATGGATGAAAGGCACTGTCTAGCTATCCCAGAGATCTGCCGTTCTTAGCACCTCTTTGGAGCCACCATCCCCATTGGAGCCAATGTTAGAGTCAGTCCTTACAGCCCTCCGTCAGAGATCAGTTCGCTTTTTGTATATCATGCTTAGGTGTCTCGCTCATTCCACTTCGTTGCATTTCACTAGGGGCATGCCATTGACTGACGAGAGGGTCTGGTCGTTTTGTCTTTCCTCATGCTTGTACCTGCAGGGCTAATTAAAATTCCTCAAAAATCATTGAAGTTCAGGTCACGTCATCATGGTCATAAATGATTATTTTCGTTAAAAAGAGTCTTTAGTCCTAGAGTCTAGGGTTTCAAGTCTTTTGATACATATCATAAAAGCTCGCAGGCCATGAGGTTGGTTTCGAAAGATTCCCATTTCATATTTTTATTCTCAAAAAACATTTGAAGACATTTTTAGTTCAAAACTCTGTTTTGAACTAGAAACTATCAAATTTATTTTTTGTAATATTGATGCATTTGTTTCACCATAAGAAGTTTCAAAGAAAGCCTCTGATCTTTGCCAAAGCCAAATGCCAAAATCCCTGCAAAAATCAAGACATTTCATCAGTACAAGATTCAGAAAAATAGTGAAAATCCAAAGACATAATTGCATTAAATGATAAAGTGCCAAAATGCCAAACATTATAAAAGTGGGTTATGGTTTATGAGATATTTTACAACCCATATAAAGCATTGAAAACAAATCATTTTCACAAATTTCCCAAAGCAAAACCGAGTTGGAGTGTTGAAGTCAAGTTTGAAGCATTTTCAAAGCCATGGACTGGAGGTGGAAGTGCGCGCTACGCACAAAGCAGGCGCGCTACGCACAAGAGGCGCGCGACGCACTGGGCTTCACCGGCCTATGCAAATTTGCAAGCGCGCAATGCACATACCGCGCGCAATGCACTGGGTAAGCGTGTGATGCATATAATCTCAAAGCCAAAAAAATTTCACTCCATCCAGATTCATGCCAAATTGCCTCCAACTGCTTGCAAGTAGGTTCTTTACCTTTGCTCAGTGAATTTTGGACACGATTATGGTGTTTTGAATGTGGAGAAACAAGTGTTTAATGTAAATAAATGTAAACCCTATGTTTATTTCCAAATTCACTTCTTAGGGTTTGAAACAAATATTAGGGACTATGGGGGTATTCCAAACTTGTGCTATTGATATATGCCTGTGTCATCTATTTTCAGTGGTGTCCCTGCTCATTATTAACCTTAGCCTCACACTCTCTCTTTTCCATTACATCACTGCTGCCATTGTTATGACCATTGTCATTTTCACACTATTTATCATTCGTGTTATGACATAGTCCCATTTTCACTTGTCCACATCCTCTATTGACATTTGTTAAACACTGCTAGGGCTATTGTCACTTTTGTTCCTAATAGTTATTTCCCCCGCATTACTCTCTTTTCTACTCACTTGTCAAATCCCCTCATAATCAAAGCAGTGACTGTTTTTTCATGCAAACTCATTTGACAAAACTATTCTCATTGTGGCTTTCCTATGATACTTTGATACACATGTGACACATTTGGCGAGTAAAGCATACACTGAAATTTTGTCTTCACTATACCTATATCAGCATACATTTTTCAAACATTCTGATTTCAGCACAATGTCAAAGACAGATTCAGTTTATGAACAGGAGTATGGCAATGATTCTACAGCAGAGATTAATGTGCCACGGAGGTCTCACAGAAGTGGCAAAAGTGGTAAGCATCTCAGGGAGGAGCCTACTACTTTGGCTCAATTGCAGGCTTGCCCGCTTGCAATGGATTGTTTTTGCTATCAGTCATGTTTCCAATATTGTGAGCTGATTTCACAAACCCAGCATCATCATGAGCTAGCTCGTCTATTTGTTCTACACTTACATGATGGCCATGTAAATCTTATCGGAGTAGATTTCATTATGTCACCAGAGACCATTGCTCAGGCCACCAGAATACCAAACGTAGGAGAGAAATGGAACAAACGACAGCAGCTAGAGAAATCCTACTATGAGCCATACATCAAACCTGGGTTTATAAGGCAGCTAAGAAGGGTATTTCCATTCAGATTTCTAAAGGATGAGTTTGCACCATTGATGAAGCTCATCGTTCAATATTTCAGTTGCGAGGGCAGATTCTCGTGCCTATATACGTACCATGTTCATTTGTTGATGCATTTCACGAGGGTATGAATGATGAGAATTCCATACTTCATGTATCACAACATAGAGAGGATGACATATCTTGTACAGAGGAAGACCCCAGCACAGCAGCATAGCAGTATATATCATTACGCACTGATCAAAATCATGGTGGTACAACAGCTCACACAACAGGGCATTACTTGGGAGGATTTCATCTCCCGTGACTTCTTCTCAGCACCACAGCTACCTATTGAGGTAGTTCATGATGAGGGAGAGCCTTCACATCAGCTTGACATTCCTGAGACCGAGCATATCAGTGCTCCAGTGTATGTGACATACCAACGAGGCCACAGGGCCTTATTTGCAGCTACACGATGAGTACTATCTCCACATGGCGTGGAAGGGGTCTCGCCTTCTTCTTCAGCATAGGTACAGATTCAGGATAGAGGCAAGAGGCCGATGCATGAGGAGGGCCCTTCAGGAGGCCATGATATTGATGTTACACTCATTGATGTTGATGTGAGCGCTCCTAGCTCGAAACTGAAAGAGATCATCTAGGAGCAGAAAGTTGTGATTGACAGCTTCAATATGAAGTTGCTAAGGGCAAGATGTGTGATCAACTATTTGGAGCAATGCAATAAGTAGCTAGAGGACCAGCACACACTTGTAGAGCTGCGACAAATCCGTGAAGACCGAGAGTTGGCCTGGAAAGGACATGGCTGTTTGACACCATTTGAGCGGCAATTTTGGCTTGAGAAAGTCAATCGACATCTGGAGGAGTTGTTGGCGAAGGCCAATAGAGACAAAGGAATGCTTCGTCACATGAAACATCACTATTGGGCTCGCATGCACGTCGGCAAAGAAAAACTAAAGATTTTGAAGAGGAGGTTGAGCAGAGCACTAAAACGGTGAAAGAGCCCTGATCCACTTCGGATTTTGGCTGAGGCTTCATTGGCTAGGCATGATACATGATGGAGGGTCTTCACTCCAAATTTGAGCAAATTCGGAGAAATTTTTGTCATTTTGGAATTGTTGGCTTGCAAAAAAGATTTTTCAGCCCAACGCGTAGCGCGTCGACGCGCGCACTTATGATTGGGACACTTGCTGGAGGAAAACTTTATATTTTTGGATTTGTCATGTTAAGTTATGCATGCTCTAGTACGCCCAAGGCATTTCATCAAGTTCTGGATGATCAAAAGGGCCAAAAAAACCATGAAAATCACCTTTCTGCCACCTTTTGCACCAGCAGGAAGTATTTGTGGGAGAATGAAGTTTTGGAGGGGCAAATGAGCTCCAAATTAGGAAATTCCACTTGGGCTGGATAACAAACATCCAAGGGTTTCCAACAATATATAATGAGCTTGATTTTGATGCCGAGAAGTGCCCCAAAAGCAGGCTGAAATGCACACGACGCATAGAGCTCAGGCACGCAGTGCATAGAGATTTTTGGTCAAATTTTCATCTTCTAGCTCAGAAATTCGGCCAGTTTTCACTAGTTTCACCTTCTGATGTAATATTTGACTTATCTGGATGTAATTTAATGTACATGATGTAACTTTGGCACTTATTTACCTATTCTAGATGATTCATTCACAAAATAGAAAAAATTTAATGAATGGATCAGTTTCCCTTCTTTTAGAGGCAGGTTGTTTGGATGCCTAGTTTTCAGCTTCATGTTTAGAATTGGTTCAAACTGCTCCTAGAAGGAGGAGCTCGACCCCTAGAGGCTAGGAGATGGGTTTGCATGGTCTATATTATGTAGATTTTCAGTCAGTAACAAGGGTTGGACTATTGGGAAAATTTTGGCACACTATTATACATATCTTCTGCATTTTAGCTAAGGAAAGATCATAGGTTTTGCAGCACCTATTGGGATTCTTGTGGTTTTCAGTTTTGAGGGTGTGTTATCTCAGTTATTTGTATGTTCTTTAATGTTTTAATGTATGCCATTCCCTTCTTTTGCTTCTGAAACTAAATGAATGAGTAAGTGAGGTAGAATCCATTGATTTCAGTGCTCTGCCTTTAAATTTGTTTAGTTTTATATGTTTTCACCAGTCTGGAGAGGATCCATGTTTCCCCTTGCCCTTTTCAGCTCCTTTTCATTCTGATCCATCCATACATATGATCAAAAAGCATCAAAGCTACTACCTACCTTTCCCCAACTCGAATTCTGCAAAGATCTGGTCTCACCCCCGAGCCCAAATTTGTTTTTTCCCTTTTCTCCAACAAAACCTCAAAATTTTTATATCAAACCTTCCTATCCATTTACTAGCCTAAAATCAATATCCATTATAAGTCATCTTTGCTCCTTTGAAGACCTTTTGCCGAGATAGACCCGGAGGGAGCCCTCTCCTGTCCTCGTAGGGCTAGCTACGAGGCTGAGCTTGGTTTGATGTGGCCTTGAATCTTGCCTTCCCTCAGCCTAAGACAGATTCTAGCGCTAACAATTTGTTCAGAAAGTCATGAGACCAAGGGTTGTCCCTAAATCCTAGGTCTTAAGGCTGTCTTCCAAGAGGAAACAGTCCCAAATCCTACAAAACCTCTTTGTTTTGTTGCAAGAAGACCTTGGCAGGGGCCAAAAAACAAGGATTTAACAATCCAATGTATCTTCAGCCCCCACTAAACTAGACTTTTTGGCAGCAACCTTGGCCTCAACCTCAATCTTAGTATCAATCTCAACCGTGGGCACAAGGGGTACAAAATCCGTATGGGAGATTTGCTCAATATTATCAATATCCTCCATCTTATCAGAACTATCCTCCCCTACAAAATCAGCAGCAAAATCAGCAACCACAACTTCCAAATCAAAACCCTCAACTTTCATTACCATTTCCACAACAACCTCCACAACAAAATCAAAATCCTCAACTCTTACTTCCATTTCAACAAAAATCAAATTAGTTACTTGCCCAACCATTGCCAAACCACAATAATAAAAACCCTTAGAATACTTACATGGTAGAAGGACAACAATTTCCAACTTACATGATTACTCCTCTAGATCTTAATGATGTTCAGCTTAGATCTGGTAGGAGATTAGAAAAGGAAAAACCTTCTATAGTTATTCAAAAACATGACACTTCTAAGGAGGATTCTCTAAACATCAATAAAAGTTTTGAGGGAACATCCCTCCAAAACCAAAACATTGAAAAAGAAAAACAAAACGAATCAATAAACACAACTCCTATCATTGAGCAACTAGCATCTACTTCTACACCTCCTTTTCCTAAGAGATTACAAATTGATAGAGGGGTAGAAAAACAGATCTTGTTGCCCAACTATGATTTTCTAGATGAATTGAAGAATGTTTGTATCAAAATTCCTTTGTTACAAGCCATTAGAGAAATTCCAATTCTAGCCAAGACAATAAAGGAGTTGAGCATCAAAAGACCATGAAGAAAACCAAGAGAAACAAAAAGAATTCACCTAGTAGGAAAGATAGTAGACATCATGATGGGAAAGATTGCCATGTAGAAATATGTGGATCTAGGAAGTCCAATTTTCAAGACACATATAATTGGAATTGAAATTCCAAACACATTAATTGATTTAGGGGCAATAATAAACATTATGAGTAGACAAACCATGGAGCAGCTTAAACTTCCTAATCTTCTTTACACACCTACCTTACTGCAACTTGTAGATAGATCAGTAATCAAACCAAATGGTATGCTAGAAGACATTTCAGTATCCTTATATTCTTTGGAATATCCTATTGATTTCATGATTTTAACTCCTAAGAATAATCTCGGAGGACAGCCACTCATATTAGGAAGACCTTGGCTAGCCACAGTTGATGCTTTTATTAGTTGTAGATCTAGTGACATGTATATTTCTGATGGTAATTCAACAAAGAAATTTGCTTTGTATCCTCTAGCAAAAGCAATCATAGAAATAGATGACAAGGAATGGATTGATGAATAAGATGATATTTAACCTCTCTTTACTATGTCAGAAACTAGTCAATATAGTCAAATTTTGAAACGTCTTCAAAATATGATCATGCACAATTAAAAGAAAAATCTAATGTTGAATACTTGTCATCTAGGTAGATGTCTCACTATTCTATGGAAGAGTTTGGTAGCTCTACAATTGAAATTTTTCCAGGTAGGACATTAAACATAAACAAAAACTTGGAGAAACTACAACAAGAAGAGCTAACCAAAATATTACAAAAACATTATGTTGCATTTGCATGGGAGTATTTTGACATGAAAGGTATTGATCCTAAGACTTGTATCCATCATATCTATATTGAGGAAAACAGTAGACCAATCAGACAACCTCAAAGAATAATGAATCCAAATCTTAGGGAAATTGTGAAAGAAGAGCTCCAAAAATTACTCAATGTAAACTTCATTTACCCAATTTCAGATAGCCAATGGGTTTCTCCTTTGGTAATTGTGCCTAAAAAGAATGGTGAATGGAGGGTCTGCATTGATTACGGAGAATTGAATAAAGCAACCTTGAAAGATCACTTTCCTTTCCCCTTTATAGATCAAGTGTTAGATACATTAGCAGGTAAAAAGTATTTCTCATTCTTGGATGGTTTTAGTGGTTATAATCAAATTCAGGTAGCACCTAAGGATCAGGATAAAACCACATTTACTTATCCATGGGGAACTTTTGCCTACTGAGTACTTCCTTTTGGGTTATGTAATGCACCAGCAACATTCCAAAGAGCAATACTAGGAATTTTTTCTGATCTAATACATGATTGTGTAGAGGTATATATGGATGATTTTATAGTCTATGGTAGCACATTTGAAGAAGCTTTGGAAAATTTGGAAAAGGTCCTTAAAAGATATAAAGAAACAAACCTTTCACTAAGCCATGAAAAATGCTTTATGATGTTTACAGAAGGTATTGTTTTAGGACATCACATTTCAGGAGATGGGATTAAAGTTGACAAATCTAAAGTTGAAGTCATCTCTAAGTTATCAATTCCAAATTGCCAAAGGGATGTTAGAAGTATTCTAGGATTTACAGGATACTATAGAAGATTATAGAAAACTTCACTAAAGTGGCATCTCCACTCTTCAAATTGCTTACAAAAGATTGTGAATTCAAGTGGAATCCTAATTGCCAACTAGCATTTGAAACCTTGAAAGCAAAAATATATTTAGCACCTATCTTAAGAGGTCCAAATTGGAAACTTGCTTTCCATATTTCTACAGGTACTTCAGATACAGCTCTGGGAGCTATATTGGGACAAAAATATTTGATTCCTTATGCCATTTACCATACAAGTAAAAATTTGACTCCCACTGAGTTAAATTATACTGTGACTGAAAAAGAAATCTTAGTGTTTTTCATGCAATTAACAAGTTCAGACACTATATAATAGGCTATGAAACCTTTATTCATATAGATCACTCTACAATTAGATATTTGATGAATGAACCTATTACTAATGGCAGAGTTACAATATGGCTTTTCCTTTTGCAAGAATTCAACTTTATTGTGCTAAATAGACCCGGAAAACAAAACATAGTTGTTGACTTCTTGTCCAGGATTCAGAATATCAAAGAAGACTCTCCAGTTGAAGATAAGTTTCCTGATGAATATCGCTTTGCAGTAACTGCTCAAACTCCTTGGTTTGCAGATGTTGCCAACTACTCAGTTACAGAGAAGTTACCTTCACATTTATTTCCTAGAAAGAAAAGAAAGATTATTCAAGATAGTGCAAGATATTCATGGATCACTAACGAATTGTATAAACCAGGGCCAAATCTTATGATCAGAAGGCGTGTCAGGGAAGACGAAATGCCTGATGTTCTTAAAGCATGTCATGATGAGCCATGTGGTGGACACTTTGCTGACAAGAGGACATCCTATAAAATCCTTTATTTAGGATATTATTGGCCATCCATCTTTAAAGATGCTAAAGAATATGTCAGAAGGTGTGACAACTGCCAAAGGGTAGGGAAACCTGCTCCCTCAAATGAAATGCCATTACAACCTCAGGTACTTATCAAACCCTTTGAAAATGGGCTTTAGACTTTATTGAACCTATTAATCCTCCATCCAAGCAGAAAACGTATATATTGGTATGCACTGATTATGTCACCAAATGGGTAGAAGCGAAAGCATTACTTTTTGCTAATGAAAAATTTGTAGTTAGTTTTCTTTTGAGGATATTTTTACTCGCTTTGGTGTTCCAAGAGAAATTGTGACAGATCAGGGATCTCAATTCACATCCAACATGATGGAGAGGCTTATAGAGGAGTATAGAATCAAGCATAGGAAATCCACACCCTATCATCCACAAGAAAATGGTCAAGTGGAGTCTACAAATAAAGTGATTGAAGGAATCCTCACCAAGACTGTGCATCTACATAGAAGAGATTAGGTAGAAAGGCTTCTTGAAGCCTTATGGGCCTATAGAACTACATGGAGGAACACAACTAGACATACACCCTATGAACTTGTTTATGGGAAACAAGTCCTGTTCCCTATAGAGTTCAAAGTCAAAACTTTCAAGATGGCAGTCCGGTAGGGATGGATTTATCAGAAGCTCAAAAGCATAGACTGGAGCAATTAAATGAACTTGATGAAATCAGAAAAGAAGTTGTTCAAAGAACTGGCCTAGTCCAACAACCGAGGGCTAAATGGCATGAAAAATGCATCAAGGACAAGAAGTTTCAAGAGGGAGATTGGGCACTATTATTTGATTCAAAGTTTAAAGATTTTCAAGGGAAGTTTCAAACTCATTGGCTTGAGCCATATGAGATTGAAATTTTTTTTAGTAATGCAGTAGTAAGGATCAGAACAATAGATGAAAGTCAAACTCCTCTCCTTGTGAATGGTCATAGATTGAGAATTTATCAAAAACCAATCTCAAAGGAGGAGTTCATCAAGATCTTTTAGAACAATTCTGAAATGAAGTTGGTAAAGAATAATCTTTCTTCTCCACCAACTTAGTCTTTGTTTTTCCTATCTAAAAAAAATAAAATAAAAATAAAATAAAAATAAATAAATAAATTGTATAAGGTTGAAAACCAATCACTGATTGGCATGCTTATACAGAAAATACAAGGTGAAAATCAGAAGCTTCTGACACCCTATATTTTCCATTTCCTTTTCTGAAGAAAAAAATGATGACTCACTTTGCATTCTGAAAATTCATTGTTTTATCTCATTTCACTTTGTTTTACTTTTGCAAGTTTCACTTCACTCCACTACCATATTCCACCAATAAATTTTTCTTCACTAGCATTTCTTCCATCTCCATTTTTTATTTATCGTCTTGTCATATTTTCACTCATACAACCATTTCCATTCCATTCATTAATAAGCCATATTTTGTTCTTTGTTTTACATTCTGTAGTTATTTCCATGTTCTGCAGTTGTTCTTGTTCCATAGCTAATCCTGTTCTGCAGCCAATCTGATTCTACAGTAATAGTTTGATTATCAATCCAAGCACAAAGAGGCCAGTTCATAATAAAATCTCATATGCAGATAATTGAGGAGAGAACAAATTTTGAAGACCAATCACATCTAAGTACCTGTGGAAGCAAACAACAAGATATTAGCAAGCAGAAGGTAAGGTTCCAAAGGTAAAAACAAAAACTTATTTCAAAAAGAAATACAAAAACATAAGTTGTATAACTTGTATAATCACATGACTCCTAAATTTATCATTATGAGATTTGACTGCCATGATGATTCTGCCACACCTTCCGTCTTTAATGCCAAATAGTGTAATGATGCAATCTTCATTTTAAACTCAATGACTTGTACTTAACCCGACTTCTACGGCACACATGTTAAATGGTTAGATTAACAACATAACCTATTTGAATACGACTCTTCAAAACCCTGATTGTTCATTTATTACACCAAGTTATTACACCAAGTTTTTCTCTTATACTTCCACAGCCTTTTTGTGCATACAATCACTCTATTTTCATATATTTTGTGCATATAGCCACTCTATTTTCATATACCTTGTGCACTTTATGTTTCCACACAGCTACTCTGTTTCATATACCCTGTATGTACAGTCGTTTTATCTCATATTCATAGTCATTTTACTTCCATATATTTTGTCATTCCATCCCCATATCCATAGTTATTTTTGTTTCTATATACCAGTTGTTCCAGTGTCATATACACAGTCCTCTTTATGGAGTCACTCCATTTCTCAAATGGTGAATGGAATTTTGAATAATAGTAGAGAATAGAGGTGATGGGGCTCATCGTTAGAACTGAACCCATAGGGGTGAAGTACATGGAGGGTTATCCTCAGCTGAAAGGAATGTTACAGAAGATTGGTTGGTTGAGTTTCATTGGAAAATTCAACGATTACCATAAAGAAATCACCAAATCCTTTGCCAGATCATTTGATGGAATGGACATTCAAATAGGTGACATCAAATTTGCAGTTACCGAGTCCTTTATTGCTGAAGCAATTGAACTACCAAGGCTAGGAAAGAGGTGGTTCAAGAATAAAGAGTTTCATGATGAATCTTGGAAGGTCATTCTCAAAAATCCAGGTATGGATACTTCAATTTTTAGAAAACGGATTCCAATCTCTGCACTTAAAGAAAAATGGGGCAGCATGTTGCTAATTTTGCAAAAGTTTATTACATGTGAAGGGAGGTTTGGTTCCGTGTATATATATCACATATGACTATTAATGAATTTTCTAGAAGATGGAACCATCAATCTCCCATTTTTCTTGTTGAATAGTTTGAGAAGAATGGTCACTGATGTTTAGAAGAAAATTGAAGCAATAGAAACCACTCTATATCACCATGGACTAGTAAAAAAATTTGTTCAATTTCACTTAAGAAGTGTAGGGGACACATGGGAGGACTTTTTGATAAGAAGCTTCTTCCAAGATGCTCCAAAATTTCTTGAGGGAAGTCCTGTAAAAAGAAGTAGGAGAAGGAAGACAAGTCTCACCATTCAAAGCACCCTTGAAACTTCAGCACAAAAAAACAATGAAGAAGAGCCAATCTCTGAAACATTAATAGAGATCTAAAAGCAAACAAAGTAGAGGAAAAAAATGAAAGAAAAGGTTGAGGAAATCCACAAGAATATTCCTAATCCTTCATCATCTAAGGAGGATGAATAATTTCTTTTTGAGAGACTAATCAAAATCAGGAATCAACTCAAGAAAGATAAGGAGAAAGAAAAGAGGAAACATGTTATAGAGGAAGAAATCATAGGCTTCCAAAGTTTGAGGAGAAGTTCTAGACTCAATGGCAAACTAAAGAAAGAAAAATCAAAAGAGACCCAGTTCATAGATTTGGAGGAAGAAACTCCAACTCAATCCCATGACAATATTCCATATGAACAAAGCCCATAGAACTCTCCTCTGCAAAACTTTGAAAGCAGCCCAAGAAGATCCTCTCCAGGCATTGATCCAATCCAACGATAGATTTATGACTACATAGAGTCATTGGAGAAAAAGAGTACATTAGTAGACCCAGGGACTCCAGGTAATCCTGAGCAACCTGCCACATTACAAGAAACTTTAACTAGCTCACTTAAACAGGAAATCTATGAGCTAGAAGTTCTAAATAGGCACATCCAAAGAGAAAATGAAGCCTTAAAACAAAAGAACAAGTTGGATAATATTATCCATGAAAACACTATGCTTCACTTAGTTTTATGGCACAAGAAGAATAGAAAACTAAAAAGGAAGAATAAGAAGCTAAACAGGGCACTTATTAACGTCAAGTACAGATTTCTCATGAGGAAGCCAAGGATGGCAGTTGGTGCCAAGAAAAGCAAGAAGAGGTTGGATGTTTTGGTTGAAGTCTTTAAACAAATGCAGTAGGAGGAGGGAGTTCACAATTTTGTTTGCATGGGGACATGGAATAGTCTTGCAGTGGGGGTATGTTGAGCTCCAAAACTGCCTTTCCCTTAGCAACTTTTCTCATCCTTCCTTCTTTGTTTTTCCATGAAAAATGCATCCTTATCATCAAAAACCATTATACATTGCCTCAAGGAGTATATTTCAGTGATTTACATGTTATACTTTTATGTTTGCTATTTGAATAAGTTTTTGTCTTTTAGCTATGGAACACAGCCACATTCTGTAGCTAATTGGTTGTTCCACAACTACTTCCGTGCTTTTCCAGGTTCTAGGTGTCAAGAAGGGAAAATGACTACATGGGTAGCCTGGAAAACATTAGGGCATGGATCGTATCCTATTCATCTGGCCTAGATCGACAAGGAAGACTCCGGTTAAAGGGAAGTAAAACATAGAAGCCTAAGGCAAATATGACTATGTTCTATACACGTTTCTCAGTGATGGGATCCAAAGCAGTTTCCTAAGGCCACAGACTTCATTTGCCACCTGCACAAACTGAATCCAATAGCCACTACCATAGATTTATGTTTCCAAGCAACCAAGGAAAAGAATTCCGCATAATTTTCTGCCTACGTGTTTTGTTGTAGCTTATTTATCTCTTTAAAACAATTGTATAATTTTCTATAAATACCTGTGTGAAGAACGCAGAACAACTTCAATTTTTCTCATGTATTAAGCTCAGATTTCCGCTCTGTAGTTTGAAGAAATCACTCTCTATTTTTAATATAAAGACTGTGTTTCATGGATACCTGAAAGCGTTGTTGGAGTATTGATTAAGTGCTTATAACCTAAGACCTTTGCAAAGGGCCTCTATGCTGGTTAAGGTTACATTTTATTTTTGTTTTGTCTTTCATAGTTAAACTGTAAATTCACTGTGTTTTTCCATGATGTTTATAACCATTTTCTAACTTTGTTCATAATGTAGTTTTTTGTCATCTTCTTACTAACTTAAAATAGTTTTATTTTAGCACAGAATAGCTCTTTTGTTTCACGACTTTCTAGTTTCTTATCAGTGGCTTGAAGTTGAGTTCAATAGTGTAGAGTAATTCATTTCATTTGTTGTTCATTAGTCTTTCGATTTTGAATTAAACTGATCAATGCCATTTTATTGTTAGTTTAGTAACTCATGTTGTAAGTAAATGTTTCTAAGAGCCCTTTTAGTTGATGGTTCATCTTAAAACTAAGTGGTGAAATATTACATTTATGAATGAGTCTTTCTTTGCATTTTTAAGTTTACTTTTTCTTAGAACAATGAAGTATTGAATCCCTCAAAATGTTATCACAAGGAGGTTGTTCTCCCAAAATTGTGTAGTAGAGTGATAAAGCACTTCATTTAGTTGTTATAGTAGACTAGTTGCAATTTCATTTTCAGTCTTAGTTTTTCATTTAGAACAATGAATTATGGAATCCCTCTAAATGTTATCACAAGGAGGTTGTTCTCCCAAAATTGTGTAGCAGAGTGACAAAGCACTTCATTTAGCTGTTATAATAGATTAATTGCAATTTCATTTTCAGTCTTAGTTTTTCATTTAGAACAATGAAGTATGGAATCCCTCTAAATGTTATCACAAGGAGGTTGTTCTCCAAAAATTGTGTAGCAAAGTGACAAAGCACTTCATTTAGCTGTTATATTAGATTAGTTGCAATTTCATTTTCAGTCATAGTTTTTTTTCATTTAGTTTTGTTGCAATTTCATTTTCAATTTTTCATCAAGTTTTGATTCTGCAATAGACTAGACAGTAGTTGTAATCTCATTTTTAGTATTTCATTTTTGGTTCATCATAGATAGCTGCAATCTCATTTTTAGTTTTAATATCTCATTTAAGCTTTGGTTTTGTAATTGATTAGATAGTAGTTGCAATTTCACTCTTGAGTCCTTTTAGTTCATGTTTTGGAAACAATCATAAGAGCAAGAAGAGAAACTATGTTTTCTTTTTCTTGGTTAAAACATTACTTCCAAATCTGGCTTAAAGCAATTTTAGCTCTCATTTCATTTCTCTAGATTCTTAGTAGTAGTAGATTTAAGATTTTGTTAAGTACATTGCAGAACATTAGGAATTAAAAGATCAAAAACCCCAAAACAACATAAAACTCAAAAACAGTGAGGTAAGAAGGGTCATCTAGCACATATAGTGCACTACACTTCATGAGTTTACGATACCCGAATTGATAATTTATGTAGAGCAATTTATGACACTAAATTGACCAAATGGCTACCACTTCCAAAATTTTGAATTCATGACCTAAAGAAAGCCACCAGTACCTAAATCAACAAGTCACCACTTTCCCACTGAAGACCCCAACCTTCATGCTCTCATGGACAACCTTTCATCCATTTCCAAACAAGCGACCATTGATATTTGCATAAAATAAATCTGAGCCTCATTTCATAATTTTTAGACTAGACCCACTCGTTCTTCTTCGCTCATCCACAATACAAAAATGAACCCTCTTTGCAATACAACTCTCCAAACCAAAACATACAAACTAAACCAACTCAATTAACCATGAACTCACATACACACTTTGCTCATGTTAGGTAGCGGATCCCCCCAATAGCAAATTTTTGGGGCTTAAAACCTAGTTTTGGGTCAATGTAATGTAAAGACCCTGTAAAATGCGGGCGCGGAGTGCGAGAGTCTAGGGTAGTCTGCCCTAAAAATATTGTAATTTAATATAGAATGTGTCAACCTACACATGGTTCGTGGACCATGGGAATGTATAAATAGAGCCAGGCTCTAAGTGTAGAAGGCAGTTTTTTTGAGTATTGATCTTAA
>Ga0115851_100215_pt1 | contig 22203 bp, 10 predicted proteins | sample InSIn2gowninarea_FD_83865 | JGI IMG/M metagenome (GOLD analysis project Ga0115851, IMG submission 83865)
TACAAATGACTCTGGACGATCTACCTGAGTTTGGAACGAATCGACCTCGTTCATAATGCCGGCTGAGATACGCTGAGCGGCTTCAGAGAGATCGTTCAAGCCCGTACCCACCTTCTCCTTCACATCCTCACGCAGAGTCTTGATTTCCTCGAGTACCTCGTTCATTTCATCTCGGGACCTGGCATTCTGTTCATTGACTTCTTTCTCCGACTCCTCGAAAGACTGCGCCTTGTCGTGCAGGAAATGCTTCGACTCGACTAGCTTTTGCAGCTCATCTTGTACAAATTCCTGCATTTTATAGGAGAGGCCAGAAAGTAATCGCTCTTGTTGCTCTTGGAAACTGTCCAGTCGGTCCTCGACGAGGCGGGTAGTATCTACCACGTGGGTCCTCGACGAGGCCCAGTTGCGTCGATTGACTGATTGTAGGTCAGACTTGCGCCTGATCTTTGATCGCAGTCCGTTGATGTCTGATGTAGTCTGACCAAGAGTAGATATCAGACCCAAGCCGACATTGGCAAGCTTATCCTCCGTGGATTCGTGGGCCTTCCTCAGCATGGTATCTTCTGCAAAATTCTGCCGAGTGTACGATAGAACTGCTTCAGTCTTCTCCAGGATACTTTTTGTGCCTTCGAGAACGGTTTTCGTTGCCTCGTTGTCCTTTTTAAGTAGATTGAAGTTGCTGGTGAGCGAGAAGAGTTCCTCGACCTTGTTGCGCAAGTTGACCTCCATCGTATCGAGCTTGTCCTTCTGCTCTTCGCTTAAGATTCGACGCGATTCGCTTTCAGTGGTAATCTCCTCATAACTTTCTGCCGTCAAGTAAACACCATTGCGTTGACGTGTCGCGATCAGTTCGCTCTTCAGCTTCTCGATTTCCGCTGTGAATTCTTTCAATAATGTCTTCTTTGAGACCATGGAGTTGACCTGAGGCTTGTTGCGGATATTCTTCGCGCGGAAGGCATAGTCAAGAGTTGAGATTGTCTCCTCAAGATTACTCTTCGCTGGGGATAGAGTCGCGATGATGCATGTTTTTGTCCGGCCGCCGAGAGAGTCCTGGAGGAGACGGGTCAACTTTGACTCTCGGTATGGAATGTGTGACCCTTTCTCCACAAGCGCATTGATGACACGACCAAGGGTAAGTAGACTCTTGTTGATAAGACCAGCTTCTGCGGCGCGCTTGTTCTCTGCACCACTTCGTTGAATATTCTCACTTCCAGCCAGGTCCACAAGGTTGAGCTTCCCGGCACTAACGTATTCTTCTCCAGTATCAGTAGCACGCTTCATGTATACCGTGACCGTGAAGACAGTGTGGCTGCGCGAGCTGAGATCGTTACACTTCGTTGCGGCAACTTGACGCTTGTGGCTGCCCTCTCGTAGAAGTTGGATTCCTCTGAAAGCAGACTTGATGTGAGACTCCTCCATTCCTTGAACCAAGGTTGCGCTGTTGCCCTTCTTCGAGTTGTCGTCGTATATTTTGAGCTTGACCGTATCATCCCGCGATAGCAGATCACGGAGCTCCTCGTTGTATAGCTCGATGAACGAACACTTGACGGAATTCTCGGATTCTTCGCCCTCGAGCTTTCCAAAGAGTGAGTGCAGGACCCGGGGAATGATGCCAGCTGCATCCGGCAGAGGCAATGTATCGCTAATATCTCCGGACATGGTGGGTACGGGCTTGAACGATCTCTCTGAAGCCGCTCAGCGTATCTCAGCCGGCATTATGAACGAGGTCGATTCGTTCCAAACTCAGGTAGATCGTCCAGAGTCATTTGTAGGCTTTTCACTAATACGGCATATAGCTACATACTTCATATGCCAACCTCGGAAAAGACTTCAAGGGCACGTTTGATGATCTCCTTAAGCAGCTCAACACTCAGCAACAAGAGGCGAACGAACTGAGACAACAATTGCTCAAAGCCAACACAGAGCTTGCAGCGGCCAATCGCACCTCGCAGGCTCGTCTTAGCCAGTACCTAGACGAGGAAAAGCAGAACGCGGCAAGCGAACGAGCGAAGCTGTTAGAACACATCACATCCCTAGTCACAGCGAGCGCGGCCACCCAAGAAGGCCGTGTGTCTGGATACTTTGCCTCGTTCGGCCAGGAAGTGGATGCAGCGGGTTCTGCTCACTCAAAAGTCGAAGAGTCGTTCAGTCAGGGCATGGACGAATGGACGGAAAGGTCGAAGGCAGTCGTAGCAAATCTCACCAAGTCTCGGGATAGCATCAAGACTCGCATCAAGACAGACTTTTCCGACGCAACAGCCCATGCCACCTCTTTAAAGCAGACGACGAGTTCCGTCCACGAGACCACCATACGCATTGTTTCCGAACAGATGTCCCATATGGATACCCAGCTCACCAGCATGGACGAAATCGTCTCTCGCATACGCACGCAGAACGATACAGCTCACCATGCGCATGTCTCTTCACTGTCGGCCCTAGCTTCCACAGTGCATGCCTCATACGATGCGGTCGGGGACCAGTTCACCTCTTCCTTCGCCCGCATTGAAAAGCTTGGCGGCGACGTAGATGCCGAAGCAAGGACGCTCCGGCAGACTCTCTCCGAGCTAGGCCCGGACAGCGACATGAGGCAACCCCTCCGCAAAGTCCGTGAAATCGTCGACACAAGCCAGCTCCAGGAATACATCTCGACGGGCGAGACACCAGCACGCGTGCAATACGACTTCCCGACCACACTCCCACGAACCGAATCCCACGATCAACTCCTTGCGAGACTACGGGGTGACAATACCTCCACCTTAGCGACAAATCGAAGCCCAAGCAAAGCGCCGATCTACAACGACGCCACCGTCGACCTCTCTTCTCCAACCAAACCGACCCTCCTGAGACCCTTAAGCTCCGCAAGCGCACCCTTCACGCCCGCCCTCGGTCTGCGCGAGCTAGACATCAACGTCGTCGCGCCTCCTACGATTCCCATCACCTTGATGACTCCTGCTGACGACAAGAGCGCAGCGCCGGCAAACGTTGATTCCGGTCCCGCTCCGCCCCTCAAGCGCCAGAATACGCACCCCGTCGAGGGTGTAAAGGAGAGCAAGCTGCCGATGAAGAGGGGCCAGAGCAGGATGACGGTCGCAGGCATTGGAGGAGGGGACAGAGAGAATCTGAGGCCGGATTTTGGAGAGAGTAGAGGGGCGGGGGGGAGGAGGTTGAGGTCGAGGGGTTCTGATTAGTTTGGTGTGTTAGTATCGTAGAGTTCTTCGCTAGCTATGTGTAGGCGTGCGGCGTAGCGGTGTTAGGCAGGATCTGATGTAGGATGGCCACGTTCTGATTTCATGGCGTTTTCGGCTTGTCACGTCTCTGTAATTGAAGAAGTGTGATGAGTTTGTACTCGTTGGCGCCAATGTTAAGAATGACTAATTGCTGGTGTTCATTCACCATGTGTCCGCTTGGTAAATGCCGGTCCCAAGCGGTGAGCGTGAATGTGGTCTGCGGCTACGCAATTGCGATAAAGAGTTGCAGCTGGGGTTATTATATTCATGTTGCACTGCAGCGGACATCTCCGCATTGCTCGTAATTACGGTATTGGAGTGAGAGTGAGAGCGACAAAGAGACAGAGGAGAGAGCATCCAATCGAGACATGGTTCAAGACCAGACCCCGAGATCGACGCTAGATTAACTATAGCTAGTGCACAGTGGTCAAGATTCCTCCCCACTTACCCCCGCCATGATCCTTTGACTCACGCCCTTCGGATACGCTGGCCCCGCCTGTAGCGGCTAAAGAATTCTTGTCGACTACGAGGACGATGATCCTTGTATGCAGGTAAGCTACAGCAGGTGCGTCCGTTATCAAGCTCTTCTGGCGGTGACTTGCTCAGGCACACCGCGATGATACAAGCTTAGATATCGCAAAGTACGGTAAGTGTCGGACAATAAAGACATAGGTATACCTGCATGCTGTCTGTCCGGAGTACTCAATGGCCATGTCACCCGTTCACTGGACTAATATCTGCGCATTCGTGGGGCTCGGTCTGGCTGTCTGCACTGCCGCTCCTGCTACCGTCAACATATGCCAGACCTGCGTAAGAGGGCGGCCACGGAATGATGAGAAAGAGTTGTATGAAGATGAGGACGGAGTTGCCACGCTTGAGAGCCAGAAGAGATATACGATCAGGACACAGGCCGGTATATTGATCTTCACGAACCTTTCCGGATTCTTTTCTGGACTGGCCGCATACATTTGTCTCGAGATTCCATATCTACACAGCGGGCTAGTGAGAGCACACAATGTACGCGCTGTCGAAGCATTCGTATGGTTAGCGATATGGGTAAATCAACTCGCAATCTGAAGCTGCTTGGTGCAAGCTTTACCTTTCTGATCTCAGAAACGCTGACGATGACAGGTACTTTCCTCAATACATACCGTCGATGTCATCGTTCAGAAACAGCCATTCAAGAGATACAATGGTGCCCTTCTAGCCGCCTGTTCATATATGATCCTTCTCATGTTATTGATCGTAGGTCTCTTCCAGGCTGTATTTGCTCAATCGTCACCATGGGGTGTCAACTCCCCGTGGAACTATTGTATCGCTGCACAAAGTCTCTTCGCGCTGGTTGCCTTCGTGACTTCCATCAGTATACCTCAAAGACCGGAAGTATATCACGATGGACAGCACGTTGATCGCGAGCGGACCACCTCTGCGCTCGGCAGATATTCCTTCACCTGGCCTTCCGAAGTACTCGCTCTGTCAGTTGCTAAGCAAACACTGGAAATCAGCGATCTGCCCAAGATGGCATCATTCTCAAGGGCTCGAAACACTCACGACTCGTTCATGGGTATGAACCAGAAAGGTAGTCTACTAAAGCTACTCATCCGAAACCATTCGCTAGCGTTGATTAAGCAGTGGACCGTCACGTTCATTGATGCCATCTTCTACAACTCCTCTCCACTTGCCATGTGGGGCTTGCTGAGGTTACTGGAACAGCGAGATCAAGGTCAGGATGTGATCAAACATATTTGGCTACTAGTATTCCTGCTGGGCGTAGCGCTTTTGGTGTCGGAACTCACGAATAACTGGATGTGGTGGCTAGGGTATTGCCATCTTGCTGTGCCTATGCGAACGCAATTGGCTGCACTCATTTTCGCTAAAGCGATGCGACGGAAGGATATGAAAGGAGCGACGATCCTGAAAGAGAAGAACAACCAGCAGAAAAAGCAACCAGACGAGATCGAGCCGGATGCGCCCTTACAGGCCGTCGAAGTAGACAAGCACGCTACAGGTCCGAATGATGATCTTGAAGAGACTTTGCAAAAGACAAGGCAGGGTGTGGTGAATCTAGTTGGAGTGGATGCAAGCCGCGTTGCGAACTTTGCAAATCTGAACAACTTCTTCTTCGGTTCTTTTTGGAGACTTGTCGCTGCGTTCGCTCTCCTATGGTACCTTGTCGGGTGGCAAGCGTTGCTGTGTGGGATTGCGGTGCAGCTCCTATTACTTCCAATCAATATCTACTTCTCCAAGAAATACACAGTCGCAACCGATGAGTTGATGACCGCGAGAGATAAGAAGCTGGCTGTGTTGAACGAAGCGTTGGCGGGGATCCGTCAAATCAAATTTAGCGCACTGGAACGCGACTGGCAAGAGAAGATAAGGTTGATTCGAGAGAACGAGTTGGGCAGGCAATGGGCTGTGTTCAGAGCCGATACAGTCTTGATCTTCTGTTGGCTTATGGGACCGATCCTACTCTCAGCAACTTGCATCGGTGTCTACGCTATACTCAATAACGGTTTGCCCCCATCTGTTGCTTTTACAACGATCGCGATTCTCTCGAACATCGAGATGACACTTGCCTTTTTACCCGAGCTGACCACAACGATGCTGGATGCATATACCAGCCTCAAGCGTATCGACGAGTTCCTTCAAGGCACCGAGAAAGAGCAGAACAACGTGCCAGGGGACTCGGTGCGCTTTGAAAAGGTCACATTGGCTTGGCCTAGCGACGGAGAGCGAAGTGAGGACGCATTCATGCTTCGGCATCTGAACATTGATTTTCCAAACGGCGAGCTGAGCGTTGTTTCCGGTCGAACTGGCTCTGGAAAAAGCATGTTACTGGCAGCAATTCTTGGTGAAGTGGATGTTCTCGAAGGCCAGCTCGTCGTACCTCCTGCACCACCCCTCTCCGACAGATATGACGCCAAGGCGAACAAGAGCAACTGGGTTATACCGTCTGCCCTAGCTTTCGTCAGCCAACAGCCATGGATTGAGAATGCCACGTTCAAGGACAATGTTCTGTTTGGCTTGCCATTCGATGAGGACAGATATTCCAGAGTCCTCAGAGCATGCGCTTTGGATAAGGATCTTCATATCCTGTTGGATGGCGACGCTACTGAGATTGGAGCTAACGGAATCAACCTGAGTGGCGGGCAGCGTTGGCGCATTACTCTTGCGCGAGCCATATACTCCAGGGCTGGCATCCTCATCTTGGACGACATCTTCTCAGCGGTTGATGCTCATGTTGGACGGCAGATCTTCGAAGAGGCGCTTACTGGGGAGCTTAGTGAAGGGCGAACTCGCATCTTGGTCACCCACCATGTCGGTTTGTGTCTTCCAAAGACAAAGTATGAGGTCAGGCTTGGTGATGGAAAGATTGACTTCGCGGGCACCGTTACTGATTTGCAAGAGACAGGCCAGCTTGACAAATTGCTGGAGAAAGATGAAGATGCTATTGAAGAGTCAGAGGAGCCAGAAGAGCTAGATGTACAAGAAGTTATCGAGACGAATGACACTGGTCGTAAGCTAAGCACAGCAACCGCACGCCGCATGAGCAAAGTCTCCCGCCGCTTTTCCCAGCTCAGTCGCAAATCGGTTCTCGTCGACGATAGCCGACCTATTGCGGATGGAAAGCAGATACAACCAAAGGTCTTCACCGAAGAAGAAAAACGTGATGTAGGCTGGGTCAAGTTCAGACTGTACTACAAGTACTTCAAAGCCAGTGGCGGATTAGTCTTTTGGGTGTTCATCTTAATGTTCTTCTTCGTCTATCAAGGCCTTCTCCTGGCTCGCTCGTGGGTACTGAGGCTCTGGACTGAGGACTACAAATCAGAGTCCGCGGTATTGCTGACACAAGCACATATGCTCATTCACCGGATGACTGCGGATTATCAAGCTACTCGAACCACTCAATCAAACGATCACTACTGCCATTGTCACCCGGCATATCACCTCTTACGCAAACGGGGACCCGGCCACCACTTGGTATGAGACGAACACAATTATCACCATACAGCCCCTCGGAAATGAAACTGCTACCGGGTCAGACACGACTCAATACCTCTCGGAGCTTGTCTGGACTGTTGCTGGTGTTCCATTGACGTGGCCCACGACCTATCTCTGGTACAAAAGTTTCGATTTTGTAGCTTGTACTTCCACAATGGCTCTGAATATACAGGACCAAAGCCCCAAAGACCTCATTTACCCTTTCGACAATGTTGACAACAACACCAGCATTCCCGAAGCGCTTGTGGAATTAGTAGAGAATTCGTCCGATATTGAACCCCAGCTAGGCGGTGCCCCTCTCGCCGGTTGCCTGAACACAGTAGTGTCTATGGGAGAGACCCACGCTGCAGTATCTACCCCAAGCCCTTCTTCGGTTTCATCACAGCCGATCAACCAGACGAGTACGATCCCAAGCGTTACTACCATCTCTACGTCGCGTACCATAACGGTGACCGCAACCAGGTGCCACACATTCACTTTAACCCCATCACAAGGTCCGTCCATGGCTGTTTTCTCCAATACAACGTCTAACAGCACTACGCCTCGCACAACCTGTGCAACGATGATATACACATCGGTTGAGACCACAGTGATAGAAAGCACATTGCCGTCAACTACATTTCTTTTCACATCAACCAGAGTAGGTCTCTCAAGTTTCCAACCAACTCAGAAAACCACCGTTCAGTTCTTGACTGAAAAAACCATCGATGCCGCGGTCAGCACGGAAGGAGACCCTGCGGCCTCATTAGGCGCGGCAATCAATCCTACGAGCGTCGGGTCCACTGTGCATGACACCCTGCCAACGAAGACGAAATCGCAGAGGCCAACACAGAGTCAAGTCTCATCTGAGAATAGTAGCTCTGGTTCTGATGGAGGCAATGACCGATCCAATGAAGGAGACGACAGTGACTCGCAAGATAATGATACTTCTGGGTCCGCTGGCGAAGATGGCTCGAGTACCAATGACGGCGATTCAAGTGGCGGCAATGGAAATTCCAATCACAACGACTCCGGTGATGGTAGTCAGCACTCCAACAATGGCAACTCGAACTCGGCAGGAGGCACGGACAGCAACTCGAACTCGGCGGGATTCGCGGGCAGCAACGGCAAGCAGCCTGTATCAGCAAGTGCCACAGTGGAAGATGCAGTAGCAAGCAATCTGCTTCCACTGCTGTTTCCCTCTCCAACCTCCAGCGCTTCACCGCGAACACAAGCTAGTGAACATGACCATGGCACTTCTCAAGCCAACGCTCATCCGGATGATGCAGCAACCACAGCACAATCTGATCGAAGCAGCATAGGCAGTTCGAGCCCAACCGTTACTCCTGCTGCCGTGCTTCCTTTCGATGGTCGACCTGTCACAGCGTCAGGATCCGGATCCGACGTCGAGTACAACGTTGGTCCTGGAACACAACTTACTCCTGGCGGTGAATTGACGCTCGATGGCACAACCTACAGTCTCCCTGCATCAGGCTCGGGATCTGTCGTAGTTGTCAACGGGCATACGTCCACTGTGGCTGCCGTACCGCCAGCAGAAGCCGCACCCGTTCTTTCAATTGGAGACAACTTATACACAGCAGCATCGATCAGCTCCGCCGTGGCCTTTGTTTTGGGTACAAGCACCACCTTGACGGCTGGCGGAGCTATCACGGTGGAGGGGACAACATACAGCCTCCCCAAATCGGGCTCGGGATCCGTCGTGGTAGTCAACGGCCAGACTTCGAAAGTGGCATCAGCACCATTAGCTACGGACGCACCTGTACTATCTATTGGAGATACGGCGTATACAGCGACATCCTTCGGCTCATCTCTCGGTTACGTTCTTGGGCCGGGCACAACCTTGACTCCCGGAGCTGCAATCACATCCGGCGGAACTACATACAGCCTCCCTGCATCCGCGTCCGGCTCGGTCGTCATCATCAACGGCCATACAACAACTCTCGGCCCGGCTCCTCCGGCGACCGCAGTTCCAGTGCTCACGTTCGATGGGCACACATACACAGCGTCGGTTTCCGGATCCTCAACGGTGTTTGTTCTTGGCGGTGCAGGCGAAACGCTCACGCCTGGCGGCGTCCTTACAGTCGATGGCACACGGCTCAGCTGGGGGCCGGGAAGCACACAGGTAGTTGTCGGGAGCAGTACGGAGTCGCTGGGCTTGGCGACGCCAACAGGGACAGGTATGGGAGGGTATATTGCCACTGGAATTGGCGTGGAGCCGTTCAAGGGAGGGAGCGAGAAGGCGTGCACAGGCCCAGTATTGCGATGGATGGCGTTGCTCGGAGTAGGTTGGGTATACCTCACATTTGTACGGTAGCATAAACGCACCACCATAGAAGGAGTCCTTTTGACTTCGTAATGAGTATTTAAATCTACCTATTCGAAATCCTGCCCTTCACCCCACATCACTTCGTCAACATGTTTCGTCTACGACGGTGGCAGCGTCTCAAAGGTGTGCGCAACCTCCTTCTCCCACGACATCTTGGCCTTGCCGTAAATCTCCGCGCCGGGCTCGAAGTTCTTGCCCTCGCTGCCGAGGAGCACGGTGCGCGCAATGACGGTGTCGGGGCCCATGACCTCCTGGTGGTGGTAGACGTGGGTCGTGCAGTTGGGGCAGTAGTAGCAGTTCACGGACTTGCCTGCAGTTGAGGTTAGTCTTTTCGACAGTCGTGATGGCAGAGGATTGTGGTGTTTTTAAGTACCGGAGTCGCCTTTGTAGGAGTAGGCCTTGATGTTGTCGCCGCCCTTGCCGAGAGAGATGGCGGACTTGGGCACGATCTGCGTTCGCACGTTAGGAATTGCTGGGAAACTTGAGAGGGAAGTGAGGAACGTACCTGGTTCAAGGTGAAAGCACCGCCGCCGAGGATCTTGCAGGTATCGCAATGACACAGGATGTGCTTCTGCTGGTCCTTCTCGAGCTTGACGGTCCACTCAGTGGAGCCGCAGTGGCACTTGCCGTTGTAGGTAGACATTTTGGGTTATTGAGTATGAAGATGGAATTGAGTACGAGTTTGGAGGTTTGCTGTTGCGGTACGAAAGAATACCACACTATTGGGCGTACCTTTTCTTATGTACAAACCCCACCCACAAGCTGTCCGTCCTTCTCTCCGCTCGGACATGACATAACTCATTCGGATCTCCAACGTCTTCCAAATACTCTCAGCACGGGCTCTGGATCATCGAACCTGCGTCAGCGGCTGGTGGGGTTAGCCAGCACATGCGCGGGGCACCCGCGGGAGGCACCAGCGCCAATGAGCTCGGAGACTGAATGAAATAATTTGAGTGTCCTTCTTGCAGCCAGCTGAAACATATCTGGAGGAACGCTGATTAATGTATGCTTGGCGATTGTTGAAGAGATTGTTGCTTTGGTGAGCTCGACGAAGGCGGTGTACTACATCCTACTCTACTAACGCTGGCCAAGATGACAAGAGAGACAAAACTCGGGAACAATCGTTTGAACAGCTCGAACTGAAGAACGATGGACTGGTCAGTTTCTGTGAAATAGCAACTGCGATGCAAAAAGTGAACACGTGACTGGATCGAGAAATCTTCCTACCTTCACTAATATTCCACTATTGCGACTGGTGACAGAGACTACAGTATGGACATCTTGGAACTCGAAGACGAGGGCACGGCAAGGTTTATGTAGTTCCACTGCCCATCAAGGTCGTTTACTCATCCTTGCTTTGGATGCTGTAATCTACATCGAGATATGCTAAGCCAAGTGCAGAAGTCCTCAAGGAATATGCGGAAAACCACTTCATCTGCGCCTGTAACACCTTCGGCCAGAGAGTGCATCCTCCATGAAAGCCTCATTGTATCAAGCCAAATTCTAGCTCCCCTGATGGTCCTCCATGTTCCAGCATCGATTCAGTCAATTCGCTCGTCGGGATCCAAACTTTGAACGTCTACCCAACGAAACGCAAGCAATATTGACTCGCTAACGACTCGACTCGTGTTCTGTCTGCAAGAGCTTACCTAAGCCTTTAACGACATCTGAATAGGGGAAAGAAGAGCTATGGCTATTCGTGGACTTGAAACTCCTGAAGGCTTGTGTTGCCGGCCGTGAAGACCGACACGACGCAATGACAAAACCCAAAGCCAGACTTTACACAATGTACAAAAAACATTCCAGATTTCGAGTGTGACTTTGGATAAATCGTATCTGAAGAATGGCTTTCACATTCCCACCTCCAACTATTCGAGAGACAAGCAGTGCGCAACTTGCCTCTTACCAGCCAACCCCACTAACTCCAAGCAGGCCATCACCCTAAAGACCTTCCCTTCCGAGATGCGCCTGCAGATTCTGACCGTGCTCCTCCGCACGTCATGCCTAACAGGAATCTAATCCTGTACCTTGCAGGCTATGCTGAGTGACAGAAGTTCCAAGGTCTGGTCTATAGCATGGAGTTACAAGCTCTGGCGCGAGGAGACACTTATAGCGTTTTTTTATGCCCTCCCTCTCATGGTGCAAATACCATGTCCCGCTGATGTATCGGAGTACTCGTTGAAGGGCATCGTGCTGCCGCAGAAGAGCCTGTGGCCGTTCGTCAAGAAGATCAGGTTCAGCGTATATTTGGTTCCCGAGCGGAGGGTAATCTGGAAAAGAATGTATGCAAGGGCCGTACACGTTGCAAAATGGATGAGTATCGCGTCCTTTCCCTAGCTTTGTAGTCTCATCTATTCTTACAACAATGCAGGACTAGAGAATCTTTGAAGCCCTTGACTTCCTCAGCCGAGGCAGGTTTCGGGAGTTGATGCATATCGTGTTGGCCCTCGAGCGTGCGGGGGCTGTGTTCAGGCGGAAATGTATTTACACATTGAGAATTGTTGAGCGAGAAGAACACATCGTATATTTGGCGAATAGACGGAGGGAGGCATTGCATTTCTTGTTCCACGGGCTTCAAGAACACACATCGAAGTGAGGGCCTTCCGCCTGAGAGAAAATATGGATTGACGACAGAAGAAAGGGAGCAAATCGAATCGACTGTGACGCCGAAATGCTGAACACGACACGAAGAGATGTAGAGAGATTAGCAGTCAAGTCTAAGGTCATGACGAAGGTTCCAAATGACAGCAAGACGAATACCAAAATGAACATGGTAGAAGTGGAGTGCCTCCGACTCAATTGCATATCTCTAACGGTTCCGTCATTTCCTCTACGAAGACAGCGGTGGGAATGATCTCAAAAAGTGACTCGGGCACTCATACCCGCCCGGATTCACATCCAAATATTTCTGATGGTAATCCTCCGCATCCCACCACTCGGCCGCCGGCAGAATCTGCGTGGCGATCTTACCGTTCTTCCACCACTCCTTCTGCACCTTATCCGTAATGTCCTTCGCTATTTGCTCCTGCTCCTCGTTGTGGAAGAATATGCCACTGCGGTACTGGCTGCCGACGTCGGGTCCCTGACGGTTCGCCGTCGTCGGGTCGTGCATCTTGTAGAGGAACTCGATTAGCTGGCGATAGGTCACTTTGTCCGGATCATAGGAGATTTGGAGGGCTTCCGCGTCTGGACAAACGTTAGCGGCAACTCCCATAGAGGTGTTCTGAGTGTTCTTACGGCCTGTGCGTCCAGTGCATACGGCGCGGTAGCTTGGACTCTTCGTGTCGCCACCAATGTACCCCACCCTCGCATCGTACAGCGCGTCCTTGAACTGCTTGCGGTACATGTGCTCGACTCCCCAGAAGCACCCAGCCGCGACGGTGCACTTCTGCGCGCTGTCCGGAACGTTTGCCGCGCCACCTTCGGGTCCGAAACGCATGGTTGATTGGGAGAAGGGTCGCATGAGGCGTTGCATAAGGGATGGCATCGTGAAGGCCATTACTGCTATGAGAGCAGGTAGAAGGAGAGTGTAGATTATAGGCTTCAGCGTGATGGCTCGGAAGAATGACAATATTTGTGAGAGTGAGAGAGGGCTCGATCTGATATGGTATATGAGACGAATGTGAAGCTGTTAAGATTCCAAAGCAATGGCGTCACCATCGGGCCAGTCGTAGTCGATTCGCCACCCGAAGTCACGTGTAAGCATAGATCGAAAGTGCGATTCATGTTCTAGCTCGCTATGGACAGTAGAGAAAGCAATGGACGCTTTCTTGAACTCCATCGCAATGATTGCAGCTGGGCTCGTCGAAGCTCAACTCCCCTCTATGATCTCAAACAACATATCCCTCTCCCCACTATCCTCACACATGCCTCTGAAAATTCCCTCCTTCATATTCAGCAGATTTTTAGGCGATCCATATTCCGCAACCTTACCTTCTGACAGCACAAGAATCTTATCGAAGTCTGCGATCGTACTCAGACGATGGGCGATTACAAGCAGAGTGCTTTGCTGGAATTCTTTCCTTATGGAACGTTGGATCAACTCATCGGTCGCCTTGTCGACAGCGGACGTCGCTTCATCAAGCACTAAGACCTTGGGACGTGCAACCAGCGCTCGAGTGAGACAGAGCAATTGTCTTTGCCCTTGAGAGAGGTTGCCGCCGCCCTCGCCAATGGGCGAGGTTAGAGACTTGAAGACATTCGTATTGCCTTGTTCAGCCTCCGGTGTCTCTGCAATCGACGCGGTCGCAGATGATAGCCCCGTGCCATCTCTAGATCCAATCAGCTGAACACGCTCCAGCGCGTCTCGCAGCTCCTGGTCGTCCCGCTCATCGAAAGGATCCAGATTACTCCGAACGGTGCCAGAGAAGAGTACAGGATCTTGTGGAATAATTGCCAAGCGACTTCGGAGATCGTGAAGCTTGATCTTCGAGATGTCGACACTGTCGATGTATATGCTTCCCTCTCGCGCTTCCAGAAAGCGGAACAGGGCGAGTGTCAAGGATGACTTGCCTGCTCCCGTGCGACCAACGACACCAATGCGCTCATTGCGCTCCACCCTGAAGGTAAGACCACGTAATACAGGCGGTAGGTCGTTGGCATATCCCACGACTAGGTCGTTGACTTCTAAACGGCCTTCGGTGGGCCAGGCTGCAGGTGCATCGACACCTCCTTCGTCTTCAGTAGGAGTCTCGGCGTACTCTACAACCCTCTCTATAGAGTTCATACCAAGCTCTACGTTCGCAAATTGCCGCAGAACCCAGATAACTGCTTCGGTGTATTGAAGGGTAAAGGACAGTGCAAAGCCTCCCAGTGCAGCATCAATGTTGATGGAGACGGCCATAATAGCAACCAATACTGTGAATAGCGTCCCAATAACTGCTAAACGCCAGCTCAGCCATCTGTTGAAGACCCAGATATGCCAAGTCGCCCGAGAGTAGTCGTCAATCCGCGCGAACATGGTTGTGATATAGACATCCGTTTTGCTGAATGCTCGAATCGTGCTTACGCCGGCCAATGCAGTCGAGAAAAGATCGAATAAAGGGCTCTTCGCTACGCTCTCTAGGCGTTTCGCTTCACGTGCTCCAGATAGGTAGTAAACGGCATAGCGAAGGCAGACCACGAGCAAGATAGCGGCGAAGATGATAAAATAGGGTGACACGAGGATGCTAAAAGAGATCATCAGCTGCTGGTAGATGACGGCTAGTGTAAAGTCTTACCCTGCTATGATGATGCCGATCACAAGGAGACCGTTGAACAACATAAAGGCAAATGCGTATCCGAGCATTGAGTCGATTGTGTTGAAGTCTGCTGTGAAGCGATTTAGCACTCGACCAACCGGTACAGTATCCAGCCATCGTAATGGCGCTCGCAATACTGCGTACGTCAATGACTCGAAGAGCTTCCGGCTGGCTTTGATTGACGCAAAGAAGACGAGGACATAGCGAAGCGCCCCCAGCAAGCAGAGGGCAACGGCCAATCCGAAGTACAAGCTCAAGTAAAACTTGACGCTATCGTCTATTCGAGTAGCTTGATAATCCGCAGTCATCCGGTGAATGAGCATATGTGCTTGTGTCAGCAATACCGCGGACTCTGATTTGTAGTCCTCAGTCCAGAGCCTCAGTACCCACGAGCGAGCCAGGAGAAGGCCTTGATAGACGAAGAAGAACATTAAGATGAACACCCAAAAGACTAATCCGCCACTGGCTTTGAAGTACTTGTAGTACAGTCTGAACTTGACCCAGCCTACATCACGTTTTTCTTCTTCGGTGAAGACCTTTGGTTGTATCTGCTTTCCATCCGCAATAGGTCGGCTATCGTCGACGAGAACCGATTTGCGACTGAGCTGGGAAAAGCGGCGGGAGACTTTGCTCATGCGGCGTGCGGTTGCTGTGCTTAGCTTACGACCAGTGTCATTCGTCTCGATAACTTCTTGTACATCTAGCTCTTCTGGCTCCTCTGACTCTTCAATAGCATCTTCATCTTTCTCCAGCAATTTGTCAAGCTGGCCTGTCTCTTGCAAATCAGTAACGGTGCCCGCGAAGTCAATCTTTCCATCACCAAGCCTGACCTCATACTTTGTCTTTGGAAGACACAAACCGACATGGTGGGTGACCAAGATGCGAGTTCGCCCTTCACTAAGCTCCCCAGTAAGCGCCTCTTCGAAGATCTGCCGTCCAACATGAGCATCAACCGCTGAGAAGATGTCGTCCAAGATGAGGATGCCAGCCCTGGAGTATATGGCTCGCGCAAGAGTAATGCGCCAACGCTGCCCGCCACTCAGGTTGATTCCGTTAGCTCCAATCTCAGTAGCGTCGCCATCCAACAGGATATGAAGATCCTTATCCAAAGCGCATGCTCTGAGGACTCTGGAATATCTGTCCTCATCGAATGGCAAGCCAAACAGAACATTGTCCTTGAACGTGGCATTCTCAATCCATGGCTGTTGGCTGACGAAAGCTAGGGCAGACGGTATAACCCAGTTGCTCTTGTTCGCCTTGGCGTCATATCTGTCGGAGAGGGGTGGTGCAGGAGGTACGACGAGCTGGCCTTCGAGAACATCCACTTCACCAAGAATTGCTGCCAGTAACATGCTTTTTCCAGAGCCAGTTCGACCGGAAACAACGCTCAGCTCGCCGTTTGGAAAATCAATGTTCAGATGCCGAAGCATGAATGCGTCCTCACTTCGCTCTCCGTCGCTAGGCCAAGCCAATGTGACCTTTTCAAAGCGCACCGAGTCCCCTGGCACGTTGTTCTGCTCTTTCTCGGTGCCTTGAAGGAACTCGTCGATACGCTTGAGGCTGGTATATGCATCCAGCATCGTTGTGGTCAGCTCGGGTAAAAAGGCAAGTGTCATCTCGATGTTCGAGAGAATCGCGATCGTTGTAAAAGCAACAGATGGGGGCAAACCGTTATTGAGTATAGCGTAGACACCGATGCAAGTTGCTGAGAGTAGGATCGGTCCCATAAGCCAACAGAAGATCAAGACTGTATCGGCTCTGAACACAGCCCATTGCCTGCCCAACTCGTTCTCTCGAATCAACCTTATCTTCTCTTGCCAGTCGCGTTCCAGTGCGCTAAATTTGATTTGACGGATCCCCGCCAACGCTTCGTTCAACACAGCCAGCTTCTTATCTCTCGCGGTCATCAACTCATCGGTTGCGACTGTGTATTTCTTGGAGAAGTAGATATTGATTGGAAGTAATAGGAGCTGCACCGCAATCCCACACAGCAACGCTTGCCACCCGACAAGGTACCATAGGAGAGCGAACGCAGCGACAAGTCTCCAAAAAGAACCGAAGAAGAAGTTGTTCAGATTTGCAAAGTTCGCAACGCGGCTTGCATCCACTCCAACTAGATTCACCACACCCTGCCTTGTCTTTTGCAAAGTCTCTTCAAGATCATCATTCGGACCTGTAGCGTGCTTGTCTACTTCGACGGCCTGTAAGGGCGCATCCGGCTCGATCTCGTCTGGTTGCTTTTTCTGCTGGTTGTTCTTCTCTTTCAGGATCGTCGCTCCTTTCATATCCTTCCGTCGCATCGCTTTAGCGAAAATGAGTGCAGCCAATTGCGTTCGCATAGGCACAGCAAGATGGCAATACCCTAGCCACCACATCCAGTTATTCGTGAGTTCCGACACCAAAAGCGCTACGCCCAGCAGGAATACTAGTAGCCAAATATGTTTGATCACATCCTGACCTTGATCTCGCTGTTCCAGTAACCTCAGCAAGCCCCACATGGCAAGTGGAGAGGAGTTGTAGAAGATGGCATCAATGAACGTGACGGTCCACTGCTTAATCAACGCTAGCGAATGGTTTCGGATGAGTAGCTTTAGTAGACTACCTTTCTGGTTCATACCCATGAACGAGTCGTGAGTGTTTCGAGCCCTTGAGAATGATGCCATCTTGGGCAGATCGCTGATTTCCAGTGTTTGCTTAGCAACTGACAGAGCGAGTACTTCGGAAGGCCAGGTGAAGGAATATCTGCCGAGCGCAGAGGTGGTCCGCTCGCGATCAACGTGCTGTCCATCGTGATATACTTCCGGTCTTTGAGGTATACTGATGGAAGTCACGAAGGCAACCAGCGCGAAGAGACTTTGTGCAGCGATACAATAGTTCCACGGGGAGTTGACACCCCATGGTGACGATTGAGCAAATACAGCCTGGAAGAGACCTACGATCAATAACATGAGAAGGATCATATATGAACAGGCGGCTAGAAGGGCACCATTGTATCTCTTGAATGGCTGTTTCTGAACGATGACATCGACGGTATGTATTGAGGAAAGTACCTGTCATCGTCAGCGTTTCTGAGATCAGAAAGGTAAAGCTTGCACCAAGCAGCTTCAGATTGCGAGTTGATTTACCCATATCGCTAACCATACGAATGCTTCGACAGCGCGTACATTGTGTGCTCTCACTAGCCCGCTGTGTAGATATGGAATCTCGAGACAAATGTATGCGGCCAGTCCAGAAAAGAATCCGGAAAGGTTCGTGAAGATCAATATACCGGCCTGTGTCCTGATCGTATATCTCTTCTGGCTCTCAAGCGTGGCAACTCCGTCCTCATCTTCATACAACTCTTTCTCATCATTCCGTGGCCGCCCTCTTACGCAGGTCTGGCATATGTTGACGGTAGCAGGAGCGGCAGTGCAGACAGCCAGACCGAGCCCCACGAATGCGCAGATATTAGTCCAGTGAACGGGTGACATGGCCATTGAGTACTCCGGACAGACAGCATGCAGGTATACCTATGTCTTTATTGTCCGACACTTACCGTACTTTGCGATATCTAAGCTTGTATCATCGCGGTGTGCCTGAGCAAGTCACCGCCAGAAGAGCTTGATAACGGACGCACCTGCTGTAGCTTACCTGCATACAAGGATCATCGTCCTCGTAGTCGACAAGAATTCTTTAGCCGCTACAGGCGGGGCCAGCGTATCCGAAGGGCGTGAGTCAAAGGATCATGGCGGGGGTAAGTGGGGAGGAATCTTGACCACTGTGCACTAGCTATAGTTAATCTAGCGTCGATCTCGGGGTCTGGTCTTGAACCATGTCTCGATTGGATGCTCTCTCCTCTGTCTCTTTGTCGCTCTCACTCTCACTCCAATACCGTAATTACGAGCAATGCGGAGATGTCCGCTGCAGTGCAACATGAATATAATAACCCCAGCTGCAACTCTTTATCGCAATTGCGTAGCCGCAGACCACATTCACGCTCACCGCTTGGGACCGGCATTTACCAAGCGGACACATGGTGAATGAACACCAGCAATTAGTCATTCTTAACATTGGCGCCAACGAGTACAAACTCATCACACTTCTTCAATTACAGAGACGTGACAAGCCGAAAACGCCATGAAATCAGAACGTGGCCATCCTACATCAGATCCTGCCTAACACCGCTACGCCGCACGCCTACACATAGCTAGCGAAGAACTCTACGATACTAACACACCAAACTAATCAGAACCCCTCGACCTCAACCTCCTCCCCCCCGCCCCTCTACTCTCTCCAAAATCCGGCCTCAGATTCTCTCTGTCCCCTCCTCCAATGCCTGCGACCGTCATCCTGCTCTGGCCCCTCTTCATCGGCAGCTTGCTCTCCTTTACACCCTCGACGGGGTGCGTATTCTGGCGCTTGAGGGGCGGAGCGGGACCGGAATCAACGTTTGCCGGCGCTGCGCTCTTGTCGTCAGCAGGAGTCATCAAGGTGATGGGAATCGTAGGAGGCGCGACGACGTTGATGTCTAGCTCGCGCAGACCGAGGGCGGGCGTGAAGGGTGCGCTTGCGGAGCTTAAGGGTCTCAGGAGGGTCGGTTTGGTTGGAGAAGAGAGGTCGACGGTGGCGTCGTTGTAGATCGGCGCTTTGCTTGGGCTTCGATTTGTCGCTAAGGTGGAGGTATTGTCACCCCGTAGTCTCGCAAGGAGTTGATCGTGGGATTCGGTTCGTGGGAGTGTGGTCGGGAAGTCGTATTGCACGCGTGCTGGTGTCTCGCCCGTCGAGATGTATTCCTGGAGCTGGCTTGTGTCGACGATTTCACGGACTTTGCGGAGGGGTTGCCTCATGTCGCTGTCCGGGCCTAGCTCGGAGAGAGTCTGCCGGAGCGTCCTTGCTTCGGCATCTACGTCGCCGCCAAGCTTTTCAATGCGGGCGAAGGAAGAGGTGAACTGGTCCCCGACCGCATCGTATGAGGCATGCACTGTGGAAGCTAGGGCCGACAGTGAAGAGACATGCGCATGGTGAGCTGTATCGTTCTGCGTGCGTATGCGAGAGACGATTTCGTCCATGCTGGTGAGCTGGGTATCCATATGGGACATCTGTTCGGAAACAATGCGTATGGTGGTCTCGTGGACGGAACTCGTCGTCTGCTTTAAAGAGGTGGCATGGGCTGTTGCGTCGGAAAAGTCTGTCTTGATGCGAGTCTTGATGCTATCCCGAGACTTGGTGAGATTTGCTACGACTGCCTTCGACCTTTCCGTCCATTCGTCCATGCCCTGACTGAACGACTCTTCGACTTTTGAGTGAGCAGAACCCGCTGCATCCACTTCCTGGCCGAACGAGGCAAAGTATCCAGACACACGGCCTTCTTGGGTGGCCGCGCTCGCTGTGACTAGGGATGTGATGTGTTCTAACAGCTTCGCTCGTTCGCTTGCCGCGTTCTGCTTTTCCTCGTCTAGGTACTGGCTAAGACGAGCCTGCGAGGTGCGATTGGCCGCTGCAAGCTCTGTGTTGGCTTTGAGCAATTGTTGTCTCAGTTCGTTCGCCTCTTGTTGCTGAGTGTTGAGCTGCTTAAGGAGATCATCAAACGTGCCCTTGAAGTCTTTTCCGAGGTTGGCATATGAAGTATGTAGCTATATGCCGTATTAGTGAAAAGCCTACAAATGACTCTGGACGATCTACCTGAGTTTGGAACGAATCGACCTCGTTCATAATGCCGGCTGAGATACGCTGAGCGGCTTCAGAGAGATCGTTCAAGCCCGTACCCACCATGTCCGGAGATATTAGCGATACATTGCCTCTGCCGGATGCAGCTGGCATCATTCCCCGGGTCCTGCACTCACTCTTTGGAAAGCTCGAGGGCGAAGAATCCGAGAATTCCGTCAAGTGTTCGTTCATCGAGCTATACAACGAGGAGCTCCGTGATCTGCTATCGCGGGATGATACGGTCAAGCTCAAAATATACGACGACAACTCGAAGAAGGGCAACAGCGCAACCTTGGTTCAAGGAATGGAGGAGTCTCACATCAAGTCTGCTTTCAGAGGAATCCAACTTCTACGAGAGGGCAGCCACAAGCGTCAAGTTGCCGCAACGAAGTGTAACGATCTCAGCTCGCGCAGCCACACTGTCTTCACGGTCACGGTATACATGAAGCGTGCTACTGATACTGGAGAAGAATACGTTAGTGCCGGGAAGCTCAACCTTGTGGACCTGGCTGGAAGTGAGAATATTCAACGAAGTGGTGCAGAGAACAAGCGCGCCGCAGAAGCTGGTCTTATCAACAAGAGTCTACTTACCCTTGGTCGTGTCATCAATGCGCTTGTGGAGAAAGGGTCACACATTCCATACCGAGAGTCAAAGTTGACCCGTCTCCTCCAGGACTCTCTCGGCGGCCGGACAAAAACATGCATCATCGCGACTCTATCCCCAGCGAAGAGTAATCTTGAGGAGACAATCTCAACTCTTGACTATGCCTTCCGCGCGAAGAATATCCGCAACAAGCCTCAGGTCAACTCCATGGTCTCAAAGAAGACATTATTGAAAGAATTCACAGCGGAAATCGAGAAGCTGAAGAGCGAACTGATCGCGACACGTCAACGCAATGGTGTTTACTTGACGGCAGAAAGTTATGAGGAGATTACCACTGAAAGCGAATCGCGTCGAATCTTAAGCGAAGAGCAGAAGGACAAGCTCGATACGATGGAGGTCAACTTGCGCAACAAGGTCGAGGAACTCTTCTCGCTCACCAGCAACTTCAATCTACTTAAAAAGGACAACGAGGCAACGAAAACCGTTCTCGAAGGCACAAAAAGTATCCTGGAGAAGACTGAAGCAGTTCTATCGTACACTCGGCAGAATTTTGCAGAAGATACCATGCTGAGGAAGGCCCACGAATCCACGGAGGATAAGCTTGCCAATGTCGGCTTGGGTCTGATATCTACTCTTGGTCAGACTACATCAGACATCAACGGACTGCGATCAAAGATCAGGCGCAAGTCTGACCTACAATCAGTCAATCGACGCAACTGGGCCTCGTCGAGGACCCACGTGGTAGATACTACCCGCCTCGTCGAGGACCGACTGGACAGTTTCCAAGAGCAACAAGAGCGATTACTTTCTGGCCTCTCCTATAAAATGCAGGAATTTGTACAAGATGAGCTGCAAAAGCTAGTCGAGTCGAAGCATTTCCTGCACGACAAGGCGCAGTCTTTCGAGGAGTCGGAGAAAGAAGTCAATGAACAGAATGCCAGGTCCCGAGATGAAATGAACGAGGTACTCGAGGAAATCAAGACTCTGCGTGAGGATGTGAAGGAGAAGGTGGGTACGGGCTTGAACGATCTCTCTGAAGCCGCTCAGCGTATCTCAGCCGGCATTATGAACGAGGTCGATTCGTTCCAAACTCAGGTAGATCGTCCAGAGTCATTTGTA
>Ga0115851_100216_pt1 | contig 22155 bp, 23 predicted proteins | sample InSIn2gowninarea_FD_83865 | JGI IMG/M metagenome (GOLD analysis project Ga0115851, IMG submission 83865)
GAAAAGATAGATCAACGCCTTAGAATTCAGCCTCTTCGAGGGGGAAACCTCCTTTACATTACATAAATGAACAATTCTTCGATGATTCAAATGAAAAAACCTCCTTTCTATATATAGGAGTCTAAGGAGTCACAATATAACCCAACCGACCTAACAATAATAATATAAAGCCACAAAAATAATAATAGAGGGATTTTATGGGGCATAGTAATAAAAATATGGGGATAATAGGGGCACAAAAATATTAATAAGGGATGCAACTACAAAAGTAATGGGGTAATTACTAGTATTATAGGGACCTAACAAATGTTATCACCAGTGGAGTTGCCAATTCTATTACGGGTGAGAAGACCCTAGGGTCTTGGGTTGAGAACCCCAATAGAGAGGAGGGAAACCCCAAAATGAAATGCTCAAGAAATCAACCTAAATGTTTATTCTACTGAACTGTGTAAGAGTGTCCTTACCTAAAAGTCCTATGTTTGAGTAGATCCTGCAGGGTGAAAACCCTCAGCTTTTCTTGATGTCTTTGAAACCTGAAAATTATTCAAATGAAACATATACAATAGTAGAAACATAAAGCATGTTCATGATATTAATTTTAAATCATATAAATGAATGAACAATTACAAGTCAATGTAAATTTCATAAACGAATTACAATATAAATAGATGCATAAACACATTTAATATCAGAAACAGAACAACATTACTTTATTAAAGTTAGCTACAAGTAAAGTTGAGAAATACAACCTGAGTCCTTCTCCAGGTCCAAGTGGAACTGTCCTTTCCCGGCCTCAACAATCTTCCTCCATCACCAATACAAGGATATCTCAAGAAAGATGAAGGATATCTCCAACAAGGAAACAAGGGTTTCCTGAGGCTTTGGGGAGTGCAGGAGGGACAGGGATTTTGTTAGACTCGATTAGGGATAATCTCACTATAGTATCAATATCTCATATCTCCTCCCTTAAATCCTTCCCATGGAGGTTTATTTATACTTTTCCAAATTAGTTTTTCCAGTTGGGAAACAGTTGGGCCACGGGCAATAGGAGGTGAGTAATAGGTAAAACCTGTGAATTCTGCCTGAAATTAAGGATATTTAATTTTTTAAGTGTTTTAACATATGTACACGTGGTGGGTATATGCTGACCCACGTGTACATAATTTTATCACATGAAAAAGTAGCATATAGGGAATAAAACACTGTTTTTTTAAAATTTTGGACCAAGTATGGAAGGAAGGGTTGCCTTCGGCCATAATCAAAGCATCAAAGCTACCAAGAGTGGTAAATGGTGCTATAAGAGTACCTTTGTCGTCTTCATGGTAGTTTGGTTATGGTCCTAGGTGAGGGTGCTAGTTTAATAATAACAGATGATGGTCATACCTCAAGGAAATCAGATGGTGCAATAGAATCCCAACATTGACCTGTCATATCTCCCAAAGATTAGGAAGCCTAGAAGAAAGATAGAGAGATAGAGATAGCAGTGAGCAGGTGAACACTCAACCTAACAATGAAAATTTAAGAAATGCAACGCACTTACCCAAACCAAAGCTCTTTTTCTGGTATCAACATGCAGAATCCTGTGTTACCAGAAACGAGAAATAGGAAACAAAATGAGAAACGAAGTTTGGAGGTTTCACATATAAGAAACGAGGAGAGAGAAAAACATAATATTAAAGGTGAAAAATATAAACAAATAATTAATAATAAACATGAAATGTTTCTGCTTATGAAATTGTAAAGAAACACTCATAAATACTGATTTAGTTTTAAGAAAGAAGTGATAATTCTCTAGATCCAAAAATTTAGGCATCATTAATTCCAAGAAAATAGAAAACATTGATAAGAATAAGATATTTGAAATATAAATAATTAAATGTATAATTTTGAATATATATGTATCTCTAAAGTCAATTCCAACAATTCATATCAAAATGGAAGTAAACCTAATAATCTAGATTTTCAGGCTTATTTTCTGGAATGCTTGTTGAGCTTGATCAAATTCCAAAAGAATTATTTTGGTCAATAGGCTTCGTGGTATCATCAAGCATGTATTCAAAATTGTCTTGTAGCACCTCAAGTGGAAGTTCATCATTTTTGTCATCTTGTGAACCACCATAATCCCACATTCTCGTGGGTCTAGTTTTGTATTCTAGTTTTTATCAGGATAACAAATGTATATTTGAGTGTAAAAACGCCAAATATTGTGCCATTTTTGTGCCTAGGTGATTCCTCTTCGTTGAATGGATGAAAGCATATTCACTCCAGTTTCTTTCACATGTAGAGGAAGTAGTCACCTATAAAATAAAATTAAAATTATGTTAGCCATAGTCAATTGAAATCTTAAAAGAAAAATAATCCAAAATGAGCATTATAATTAATTGTTTAAACCATAAATCAATACATTAAAGGTATTCGTTAATGATAATACATGTGAAAGAAAACATATAACTAACCGATCAAGCAAGGGGGTCCTTGTACCATATTGTATTCAGAAGTCGATGGGTCCAAGTTGTTGTCTATTGTATGCACAATCTTCATTTGCAAACTGATCTTCTGATCGCAAATAATTTCCTAACTCAATTTGTAAAGGAGTGCGATCCTGACATCACAACACCTACTTATAAAAGTGTTCCAATTTTTCATCACCTCTACATTTGACGATGGTTTCTTATGAAACCATTTAGGATTGAGTAAGAATGTAATTGAATGAAGAGGGCTATGAAGAATTTTCCACCTTGTCAGACTAAGTTCCCACACTTCATTTTTGGTGTCTTTGTCGATCCTAGAATTTTCATCTTCCATTATGTGATGAAACATCTCTCTCATTTGATCCATACTCTCAAACACATCCCCTAAGCATCCTTGATCACTATCAAATATGCTAAGGGTGGAAACAATAGGTGTAATAAGGGTGACAATATCCTCCACTCTCCTTAAAAAATTCTATGAAGAGAGACCAATAATATTGTCCTCAACTTATAGGCCATCCTAAGTGTGAGAACTCTTCCACCTTTTCCAATCCATTGATACCACCAGTTTTCTCAAATATTGATGCATTTTAATAAGGCGTTGAAGCATAATGAATGCAAATGAAAATCTAGTCTCAACACATTGATTAAGTTGAAGTTTTGCATATTTCCTATAAATTTCTATGAATGTTGCATGATTAACAATAAAGTTTTGTACCATCTTTGCTTCAGTTATAGTTTCATCAACCCATGCAATGTTATTAATATCTTTCAGGAGCAAATTCAAGCAATGCACAGAACAAGGAGTCCAAAATATTTTTGGATATTCATCCTTAATAAACCCACCATAAAGGACATTGTTTGAGGCACTATTTGTAATAATTTGGACCACATTTTCTCTTCCAACCTCCTCTATATTTCCTATTTGAGGAGACTCGTTAGATATGGACCATCTTTTGTCTTTCTTGTAGTATAATGGGATTTTAAGAACACAACTCCTTTTGGGATATAAACTAAAATATTGATAAGAGGATGATGGTTGACATATGTCCAACCATATGAGACAATGGAGACTCCATATTCCTTCCAACTATCTTTAATTTCTTGAAATTTAACTTCAACCTGAGCCCTCTCTTCAAATAACAGTGTTGTCCTCATCTTTTCATAACTAGGGGGCTTGTAACCATTAAGAGAATTTTTAATTAGATCCCTTACCATTTCCTTCCAATAAGGAGACCTACAAACATGGAAAGCTATGCCATTTGTGAAAAAAAATCTTCCAATGGATGCATCAAGATTTCCCCTCCCTTTTACATCCCATAAGTTTTCAAGGTGGGAAACATAAACTTGATGTTGAGAAAAAGAGTGTGGACCACCAATTGTCAATTCACTAGATTGTTGTTGGCTTGAACTAAACCTTCAGCAATATGTCTCAGCTTTTCAAGTCCATTAAATTTATTAATTAGAGAAGTCTTCTCTGTTTTAGGTGTACTCTGACATAAAGCTTATTGTTCTTTTTTACCCATTCCAAGTAAATGTCATCGAACTCTTCCTACATTCCCAATTTATGTTTTTTAGAATAAGGGAATAACTAAACCTTTGAACCAAATGATCCACTTGATTCTCCACTATAAGATTGAGTGAATTTGACAGCTTCCCATAACCTTGCCTCAAAGGTTTTCTTTTCTTCTTGATATTCTTTTCTTTGTATTTTTTTATGCCTCTCTGGAAGATTTCTGTTGGGAAAGGGGTGGTCTACTTTGTGACACTGATGACCTTTCTTCCATTGAAATGGGAAATGAGTGGAATAAAAAATAGATGATTCTATGCCACAACCAATTTTATTCTGCACAATTATTTGAAAATTAGTTACAAAAATAAAAATAAAAATAAATTGACACATAATTAGAAGAGTATAATTAACTAAAAATTTGAAGAGATAAATTTATTCACATGCATAATTTGATGTACTGTATGATGGAGGGTTGCTGACAATTTTTTATGATGCTTGAGCAATGGAAGCATCATCTACAATGGGCATATAATACCAAATATGTAGTACTTCATTTCTATGTATCTTGTTTTCAAAAGCCAAGTATTGAATTCTAAAAGCAATGGGAATATTAGTATAAATTCCCCTAAGATTTCTATTTCTTTTTCTTGTTTGACATATACACACACACAGATATATATATATATATATATATATATATATATATATATATATATATATATATATATATATATATAGATATAGATATATGTTATTGATTCAAATATATATGTGTGTTATTGATTCAAATAAAATTACCTCCATTTGACAAGTGCGGAGTAGCTATCATACTGTTTTATACAAGAATATTGTTAAAGCCATTCTAGCCTAGTGACAAGGCATTCAAAATTCATATTTCAAGCTCAGTGTTTCACCATCACTCACAGAAATAAAAAGGATTATGATAGAGAGAGGGTTGATTCCTGAGCTACTAAGGCAAGAAAGACCAAGGATGATGGTCTTACTCTTGATTCATAAACAATGAAGAGGAGTAGCTAAAGAACTCCAAGAAAAGGCTGCAAAGAAGGCTATATTTGCAAAGGCGTACAAGTACAACCTAGACGAGGAGTTTATGATTTAAAATATTTTATACCAGATTTATTAATGATTCTTCTTTTGTTATATTTGTATCCAAATTTAAGTTTTCAAGAGGATTTGATGAAGAAACAATGCATGCTTTTCAGGAATTGAGAAAACTAGCCTACATCCATGATGAAGAGAAACAAAATCTATAGTTTTCTGGTTTATCAGATCAGTAGCCTTCCAAAGCAAACACCTATGATTCTTGAAAGTTAATGATGCGTGTAATAAGACATTAATTTATATACAGTCACCATGAATTTCAAGAATAAACTCCGTCTCTCCAATTGGATTTTTTTAGTTTGTTCTCATTGCAAGTTCCTAGGACCAAATAATTGAGAGCACACTACTCTGTATATGCCAATGTGTCGTTCTTAAGCCCTGTTGCATTGTACTGGAGTTTTGAGTATTGACAACTACAATTTTGGATTATCTCTAGGATTGTTGGTGCCTTCTATGTATGGGATGAGCCATTTTGATGGACTTCTTCGAGTGAAATTGTAAGAGGATAGTCCCTGATCAAAAATTTTAGGTGTATTGTGTGCACCTCCCAATCCACAATGAGAATGTTGGTACCTATTGTGCATGGAGTTATATTTCAGCGCTGTGATTTGCTAGATAAAAATGAAAAGAAAAAATCATATACATAGCCAATCTCTGGAGCCACTGCCTTCTTTAGTTTCATTCAACTAAGGTAAATAATTTCTTAAATGATAAATGGTATTTTAGCATGGTAAATCTCTTTCACTTGAATTCCTAAATTAATGTAGATAATTTTCATCTATTCTATTCTAGAAGTGCTTAAGACTTTGCACTAAGTGGGTAACATTTCAAGATTTTCATACAACTTCACAATATAATAGTTCAAGCTAGTTGCAAATAATTCTTGTATGATGCGTGTACCTAAAACTTCATCAAAGTTGAAACTAGAAAGTGCGCTCTACAACCCCAATAGACCTGCACCATTGACATGCCAAAAACCTAAGGATGTAACCTGCATTCTTGACATCTCCAACAACTTCACCAGACTGGGGGCCATTAGACAGGCTGGGATGACAAACGTAGACGGGGGGGCAGAGATTCCCTCCTACAAGGATGCTTCGGTGGGAGACTCACGCCAAAAAACAAAAACTCAGTTGTGAGCCCAAGAAACAATGAATCTGACAAATGGACCTGTCGTCGGGGCACATCAACAAACTCGAAGCAGGGGGCAATGTTTGCCATGTGCAACAGAGAAACTGAGATTTGTTATCCTGATGAACAAACAGGAAAGATATTGAAGCTTCATGAAGGACCACACAATGATCTACAAGTTCATAAGAGTGTGGCCGACAGAGAAAGACCCCATCAAGTGGATACAATAGAAATGGCAACCCAAAGGCCATATTGAACTCAAGATGGGAAAGAGACGCTTCTTTACGATAATCTTATCAAACCTGAAAGATAAAGAAAGAGTATTTGAAAATGGTCCCTATTTCCATTATAATGTTGGTATGTTCATGCGATATTGGGAGGAATACTATGACCCCGATAAAGAGAAATTCTTAGCATCCCCTTTATGGATAAGACTCTTTGGACTCTCAATGGCCTTCTCGAATCTAGAAATATTAGAGGGAATTTGGAACATAATAGGAAAATTTGTTAAAATTGCTAAAACGACAAAAAGAGGTATATATACATCTTATGCAAGAATCTATGTGTATATGAATATATAAGAACCCATACCCGAATCGACAGACATATGGTAGTAGACCCTGGACTATGAACATATTTTGTTCATATGCCGAAGGTGCCATGAATATGTCCATTTATTTAAATAATTCCCACTGAACCAAGAAGGTCCTGAGCTAAAGGAAAAACAGCCGAAGACCCCAGAGGAAGGAAATGAGGGTTTCTAAGATGTTAAGAACAAGAGAAGACCACCAAAGGGATTCCAAAACCCAGAAAAAGATAACCAATCTCAGTGGAGTAGTAAAAACAAATATGAAGTACAAGAGGTGGAAGAAGAAGAAAAAAATGAAACCTGACCCATGGATTACCAGGAAAAAAGGAAAAGAGAGTAGTTCTAGTCAAGCAAAAATAACACCTATTTAGAAAGCTCAAGTAGATCTCACAGATAAAGATGAACAAGTAGGGATGGAAACCACTACAATGGAAATTGACCCAAGCAAGGGGGAGGAGCTCAACATAGAAGAGGAAGTTCTTAATAAATTTTTGAATGAATGGAGGCACTTAGATGAAAGATTTATACTGGAGGACCAAAAGAAACTGTACAAAGAAACCTTTCAACAATACAAGGGCAAACAAGGATAGGGACAGGTTGAGATTGTAGAACAACTGGGTATGCACTAGGAAAACCCCCAAGAGTACCAAATCAAAGCAAAAGGCGGAAGGAAAAGAGGTTGGAGAAATTTATAGGAATTGATACAGATAATGGGAGAAATGTTGGTGAACATGGGAAGGGTAGCACCATTAACAACGGCATACCAACAACTTAACAAAGTTTCCCAATGATAGTAATATCGTGGAATATAAGAGGCCTAAACATCCAAAGAAGACAAAGATACTTAATGGAGTGATTGAAAAAGAAAAGCCACAAATTATGCTTCTCTAATAAACTAAGATAATAGGAGAGAAACTAGAAGAGATCCTGAGGAGTATGAAACGAAGGTATGAGGTAGTAGCAACAGATGAAAACAGAAGTGAAGGAGGGATAGGAATAATATGGAACCCATCAGAAATAAAAGCAGATTATTGGATACAGATGTAGTGCATCCTCATAGGTTGGTTCCAAAACATAGGAACTAAAGAATGGTTCATGCTCTCAGTAGTATATGGACCACACATCTCAATTGAAAAGGAAAACTTCTTAAAAAATATAACAACCCTAAACCAAAAGCATGATGAAAAGCTTTGGATAATAGTAGGTGACTTCAACCTGATAACAATGTTAGAGGAGAAAAGAAGAGGGATTAGAATGGAGGAGGCCGAAATGGAGCAATTTAGGGACATCCAAGAAGAGCTACAGCTGGTTGAAATCCAAACAATCAATGGAAGGTATACGTGGAATAATAGAAGAGGAGGATATAGGAAAATAGTGTCTCACCTAGATAGAGTTTTGGCAATAGAAAACCTAATCATCAAAGATGTTTACTACAAGGCATCCATCCTACCCTACTTGAGTTCAGATCATTGGCTGATTAGACTAGAAGTGGATTTGAAACAAGGGAAAATTAAGAGACCCTTCAGGTTTGATGCTTTCTAGTTAAGAGACACGAACTTCCTTGGAAAAATGAAGGAATGATGGAAAGCAAGTGAGAAAGAAGGAAGAATGCTAATTCATACTTTCCAACTCTGCCTCAAATAACTTAAAGACAAAATTAAAAAATGGAACATGGAAGAGTTTGGTCACATTCAATAGGATTAGGAACTGCGTCAGGGAAATATGAGGAAGGTGCAACGACAAATAATAAATGATGGAAGAACTGAAACCCTAGTGGAGGTAGAAGGACAACTGCTAAACAATTTGGAGGAAAGAAGGCAGCAGTAAGAGATCCCATGGAAATAGAAATCGAGAATTCAGTAGTTGAAGGAAGGGGAAATAAATACTAGATTCACAAAGTGATGATTCAACACCGACGTCATAACAAGAGCTTCTCCCCAGTGGACCAAGAAGGAAATTGTCTCATTCAAAATGAAGATATGGAGAACTTGCCAGTCCACCACTTCCAAAACTTGTTGACATAACCCAATATAGATAGGACAGAGAATATATCCATATTAACTCGGCATATCCCCTAATTAGTGAGTCAGGACTAGAATCTAGCCCTACTAAGGGAAACCACCAAGTCTGAGGAGGAGGATGTTATCAAAGGCCTTGTGAAAAACAAAGCTCCATGCCCAGACGGGTTCACAGCCAAGTTATTTCAGGCAACTTGGTCGTTTATGGGAGATGATATTGTGGAAATCATGGAGGAGTCTCGACGTAATAAAAGAATGCATCTGACCCTGAATTTCACCTTCCTTTCTCTTCTCCCCAAAACCGACCACTCGGAAGAATCGCAAGGATTTAGACCAATACCTCTCTGCAATGTAATATATAAAATCATGGCCACAATCATGCTAAATCACCTCAAACATATCTTGCCTAGATTAGTCTCCCAAGAATAGATAGGCTTTGTCAAAGGGAGGAAAATTGTGGATGTAATTGTTATGGATCAAGAGACAATTCACTCCCTTAAGAGCTAAAAAAAAAGAGGTATGATGATAAAACTAGACTTATCGAAAGCTTATGACCGCCTGAGTTGGAAGTACCTACAAGGTATCCTAAAGGAGTTCAGCTTTGATTCTAGATGGATAAGATGGATATCATCGATGATCTCAACCCTGATGTTCTCAATTCTCCTAAATGGATCTCCTATAGAGGCATTCAATGGAACCAAGGGGCTCAAACAAGGTGATCCAATGTCCCCATTCTTGTTCATATTGGCTGTTGAAGGATTAGGAAGATATGTAAAAGAAAAAGTGCAAGGTGATTAATTTACAGGTCTTAGAATGTGGGGCAATGATTTGTCATTAACACATCAATAGTTTGTTGATGACATAATGATGTTTGGGCAAGCAACCCTTAAGAAAGCTAGAGCCCTTATGGAAATCTTGAACGATTTCACGAGCACCTCTAGGACGGAGATCAATAAGGATAAGTCAGACACCTTTTTCTTTAATACTACAATCCCATCTCAAGCCTTTTTATCAATAATTATGGGATTCCGGATAGGAAATATCCCTTTCGAAATACTCAAGGATCCTGCTAAGTCTCCACCAAATAAGAGTGGAAAACTAGAAGAATTTGCTAGTGAAAATCCAAGGGAGAATGCAAAACTGGACTTTCAGATCACTGAATATGGCAGGTCAGGTCATATTCCTAAAAGTTATGCTTTTGTCAATCCCAATCTACCAATTATCTAGTCAAGCTATTCCCAAAATGGTGTGTCAAGGGATGATCGACATATTTAAGAAATTTCTATGGTAGGGGCCAAAAATGAAAAAAAAATGGGCCTTGCTATCATGGTATTGGCTCAGCAAACCATTAAAAGTAGGAGGGTTGGGTCTTAGAGACCCTTATATTCTAAACCAGGTCATGTGGGCCAAGTTATGGTGGAGATGGATTCAGGGAGGAATAGATCTATGGAAAGAAATATGGGGGAGAAAATATGGAATGCCACGATTGATCGAAGGAATGCTAAGAGTTCAGGAAAACATCAAGGGATTGACCATATGGAATTTAGCATCAGAAAATAGGGAACTGATAAGACCTCACATATTCTGGGAAATAAAGGGAGGAGATAAATCCAATTTTTGGAATGAGGCATGGTAGCAGAGAGACAAATTATATAATAGACTTGATCTGGGGGAAATATATCAATTTACCAATAACCCCACAAATCAAATAGTGAAAATTGTTTGGAGCGCAGACACAGGAGAACATTGGAGAAACTGGAAGCAGAAACAAGACTGGCTAGATGCTCTTGAATCCATTCAGTGGGCAACATATGAGAAGGAGATGGAGTCCCAGAAAATTTCAATATCGGAAGGTCCGTATATAGTAAGATGGGGGTACAAAATCAAATGGATGTTCACCATTCAAGAAGGCTACCACAGACAAGCAGCTCACCATTAAAAGAAAGGGCCACCCATATGGGATAGAATGTAGCAAGACAAATTATGGCCAAAAATTTCTTTCTTCCTATGGATAACTCGACATGGTCGAGCACTCACTTGGGATCAACTTCAGATAAAGGAGTTGTAGGGACCATCAGCCAGTTGCACTTGTGGAGGATACTTAGAATCAATGGAACATCTAACAAACACCTACAGCTATAGAGAAATACTATGGAAAAACCAATATGAGCAACTTTTCGGCCTTAGAGACAGCGATAAAACAAGCATGAAAGCAATAATGGATAAATGGGGAAGGAAGCCTTACCAGAATCCCATTTTGAACTACACTTGGCAAATATCATTGGGATTCCTTCTCTGGGTGGTGTGGAATGAAAGAAACAAAATAATAGTCAAAGGGGAAAAGAGCACAATAATAGATTTATGGGGAATGACTGTCCAGAATAAAAGAGAAACAATCCTAGCTGAGAACTGGTACCTAGAGGATTGGGATACCAATCCTCAGGAAGGTCATATAATGGTAGGACTAAGCCTAAAACCCAACATGTTGAATACTAACTCTTTGAAACAAAAATCCCCACCAAGCGATTCTCCAAACATTTTCATGCAACCTCAGAAAGACTTCATCAAAATAAACTTTGATGGTTGAGGGAGACTCAAAGTTGGTGATACAAATGGTGAAAAAACTACAAAAAGGAACCATATGGGAGAAAATACGCCAAATTTGGAGGACAGCATGACTAGTCCAAGAAATAGGAAATCTAATTCGAAGGATAGACTACATTGACCCAACGTGTGTCCGTAGATCTAGTAATGTGGCAGCAGATAACCTAGCCAATTGGGGGAGTGGGTAGGCAAGTAACAAACTTCATATAAGGGGAGAGGGGTTAAACCAAATGCAAGGCATGAGAAGTCTAGAGGAAATCCTAAGAATGGACAAGGAGAAGGGAGAAAACCCCTGATCGGGGTGCGAAAGGTAGTGTTGAGTAAACAAGGGAGAGGTAGGTTAGAGGACATGGTGGGTTAAGGGGAGATCAGACAGCCAGTTGGCTTGGTCGGTAGAGGGAGAAGAGGCTAGCTAAGGGCCATAAAAGTAGGTAAATAGCAGTGGGGCTGTGGGCATTACAGGATAGAGACAACTATGCAAGAGGGTGAAGGTTAGAGAGGATGGCTAGGTGTCAATATTGGTAGAGGGATGAAGGCAATGACAACCAGAAAGTGGTGAGGTATTTGGAGTAAATTCATGGCAGGAGCAGTCGACGGTAGGAGAGAATTAATGGAAGGAAAGAATGGGGAAGTTAGGGAAACCCCATCCTGAGACAATCATATGGGAGAAAGGGTGTCAGAGGGAGGAAGAAGGCACATCATGAGTCCTTTGGGTGGTAGGTGGGGTAGGTGGATAGAAAGACAAAAAGGGAAGAAAGATAGGCTAAGAGGCATTTGCATGTAGCTAGATAACGTAGGATGTGTAGCTAAAGGTGGCAAAAGTCGAAGGCTGGAGGACGTCAAACTACATTCATTTTTCACTAGCAAGAACTGGTATGTCCTCTTGGCTGTCACTTATCATTGTCTGGCATATAATATTTTAGAATTTGAACAATGGTTTATGGTAATGTTTCCTCGGATGTGATCATTGTTGAGATCTTCTGTTTCTTTTAGGGTTTTGGCACGTTATCCTAGGGAGAATTTTTTAGGATTGTCACCTAGGGAAGGGGGTGTGGGAACCCTGGTCATGGCTGCAAGATTGATAGGTCCCAGGGGAAGGGTAGAAAGCCTAGTCACAATGTGGCCTCTCGGGATATACATAGGGGTTGCCAAGGGGCCATGAGAGAAATCCTATCAAGTTGCTTTGGTTGAGAATGTGGTTCGGGAAGGAAGGTGTCTTAGTAACGTGCAGAGGGTTAGAACTATCCTTTGAATTATTGACAAGGTTGATAGTCCTTAATCTTGGGTCGAGCCTGGACCTAGGTACGGTCTGCGGGACTAGAGATAGTAATTGGGGTGTGAATTGGGGGAGGGAAATTACTATGAGAAAGCTCTTGCTTAGCTCCTTCGACAGGACCCATTGGATAAGGATATCTCTCTTGTGGATCAGCATGATATTTGTAGTCTGGTGGGAGATTAAGAAGTAATCCCTTGCCTGATGGGGTGGAGATACCTGGGGTAAGATTGCAATTACAGTAGGGTGGAGGTGTAGAAAAGCCTCGTGGGAGTTGGGTAACTGGTCTCTTTAAATTCCTATGGGAAGTTACCAGAATGGGGGGGGTCAATAGGCCTCAATTCTCTGAGGAGGCAAGGGAAATCAAGTTGTTAATGGGGTTTATCATAGTTCTCCGGGCACGAAGTGATTGAAAACACTCACGCCAGAGAAGCCTCATTCAGAATGGGGGAAGCTTGAGGCCACTCTAATTAATATGATGTTGAATTACAATGTTGTATTCCTGGTTTCTGTTTTGGTTAATATAACAAGTAGAGTGCAGAGAAATCTGGAGTCTCAGCACTCAAACAGTACTCCAGCCTAGGTACAGGTGTGCTGTTTGGTAAGGGAGGAAAAAAGTCGGAAGGAGAATAGGATGATGAAGGATGGTAACCAATCAGGAAAGAAAGGAAACAGAGGAATGTGAAAGGCCAAAAAAAAGATGAAAGGCCTGGAACCGACTTCTAGCAAAGGATCAAGAAAAATATGCAGGAAAATAGGGAAGGAGAGTATGCAGAACCTAATCAATGCATACTTCTTAGGAACACCGCATGAGGTGAAAGCAATAATTTTTGAATGGGAGAGAGAATTAAACAATAACATAGCAAATCAAGAGATAGAGACAGAGTAATGGGAAACAATGGTTGAAGACCCTGAGAATACCATAGGACACCAAACATTGTTCCACCAAACAATCCAGCAACATTGGGTCATGAAAAACATCCTGGCCCGCGCAATGACAACCTATAAGGAAAGAGAAGAACCAGAGGAAGATAGACCAGCTGAGCCGAGCATGAAGGACCTACAAAGGGAGATCCAATCTATCCAATTGTAGCTGTATCACAACAACCTCATTTTGAGCAGGATTGAACAGAGCCTACAGATTATGAAGAGAAGTGAAATCCCGGGATCAAGAGCGAAAGCCCCAGCCCCGGTGGACTCATCAGATGATTGAAGTAGCCCTGCCAATATAATTTTATTTATATGACGGTCAACATTTACTATTTTAATAAGAATTATATAGTCAATAAGCTTGCCAACGTAGCATGGATGGTAAGGAAAACTCTTTTTAAATTTTAGACAACGTTCGATGCAGACAGGTGGTCAACAAACGTGGTTTCTTGTGGGTAGGTTGAGGCCACTTGAAATTTTTGTTGAAAACATACTTATTTTTATGAAATATCAATACAAAAAGGATCCTACCAAGTTTACACAAAAAAAAAAAAAACTTCATCAAAGTTGATGATAGGGAATTTGATGAATACATAATATATAATTGTTATTTATATCCTTTAGAACTAGATGATAATCCTTTACAATATTTTATATATATATGATAAGTTTAATTTATTACTAATAACAATTAAACACAATAAAATAAAGATAATAAAAAACATCTTGTTAAATTAAAAAGTATTTTTAAAACAGATATATAAATAATTTGTGAAATATTTATATTCTAATTTAATTTATTAGTTAATTTAATATCATGTTTTTTGTATTAGAATTTAATTTATGGGATCAATATATTCAATACGTTGTCCAAAAGTATATGAATATAGTTGTTTATTTTAACTAAAATAGTGAATAGTGATTGAATATGTGCAAAGTCTGTATAATCTTGGAGCCATAAAGTTTGCAGCGAGTTTACTGCTAATCATGGGGTGCACATCATTTGTGCGTAAAATGTATGGAAATAGGATTCGAGAATGTGTCGCAATTGCTATAGTTGCAATTTATTACTTAGTTATTACCTAGCCTTCTTCAAATAGTTGTATGTGTGTCTTTAATTGGAAGAAAAAATATGCAGAATAGGCTACCAACATGATAATCCTACTGACTCTATACAGTTTTAAAGTAGATATAGTTGCTTCAGTATATGCCATAGATTGATGAAGAGCCAAGGGTAGCATGAGATAAAGTGAGGCCATCATAGGAAGATTGGAATTGATTCCAAAAACAACCTGCACATCATTTACCAATAATACAACACCCAAGGTGAGTCCTCATGAATGAGTAATGACATTAAAGGGGTTCCTACTTAGGAAAATTAATTGAATAATTTACAAAAGTTTGCTAGATTTAGAAGGTATTCATAAAAGCGGTAACATGTCATTAATAGAGAAGAGTGAATAACATATATAATAAAGGAAGTTTCCCGTGAAAAAATAAATCACAAATATGAGATAAATACTCATTATATGAATTTAAACTTTAGAACATACCTCAAAAACCAAACAAAAAGAGTTTGTAAAAAAAGGATCATGAATACAAAATAGATACTCTTTATGCTTGATGAACTCCATGGAAATGAAATGAAAATTGGGCCATCAGATAGATCGAAGATTAATATGTAATAAAATTGAGGTAATGCAAGGTCACATAATCCTGGAACCTGAAGACTTGTGAATCTTTTCTTGCTTGTTGTTGCCTCAATCAAATGAGAAAATTAGGCTGAGTGTTGGCTCAATCAAATGAGACAATAAGGAAGTACAAGGAGTTCCTTTTGAAGACTTTTACCTGGAACATGGCATATAGAGACTAAGATCTATATCTAAATACTTCCCTTGTGAAGAAAGCAAGACATCTCTAATTAAGATCACTTTAAAAAGGAAGAATCACAGATCATACCCATAAAAAAAAGCCTTAATATGATCAATAAAAAATGAAAATCAAGCCTTGTATGAATATTTTTAATGAGAAATTGAATGTTTTAATGAAAAACTAAAACATTGCATGTGTGGAAACTCAACAAGTTACTATGAATGCATGCACATTTTAATTTGAAAAATATGAAACAAGAATTATAAAAATTTAAAAGGAAGATATTTAAAAACAAAACAGAAAATCTTTACCTCAAAAGCTTTGGGGTACTAACATAACTGTTAGGACATATGGTTTTAGCAAACAACGACATGGTGGAAAATTTCCCCTTGATTCCCCACATGAAAGAGATGTACCAAGCATAAGAGGTTGTGGATTTTTGGTCTGTAAAAGCACTTATATAGGTCAATCAGGGTTACCATTTGGAAATATGGCTTTGTCTATTCTCCTGTTGATAATGATGGCACATTGGTGGAGATCGCAAAATTTGAACTTCGATCTTTTGCCATTTTTTCATTTGACCTATACATTCAATAAACAAATTTTGTCGTATGTACGAATGTATGAGAATGTTAGAAACTAAAAAAAATAAAAAATAAAAAATAAAAAATAAAAAAAAATAAAAAATAGGTTGCCACGCCTTGCATGCTTCCCAGGTGTCAGAGGTATCGATTCACAAGTTCCAATGTGTGTTCTTCGAGAGCTATTTGGAAACACCTTCTTCTATTGCTAGTTACAATAATTTGAATCTAAATTTTCTTAGACTTCATGGCAGGCGGAATCATGACCACAGTAACAGTAAAAAATGAATACACACATGATGCAGAAATTCCCTTGAAATTGGCATCGCCAGGCAATTTGACCTCCTCCTCCTTTGTTTGTGAGATCTCTCCTTGAATGTGATTTGGGATTTCTCTCTAATAAGCTTCTACAACTTCCTTCACATCCTGCTTAACTTGATCATATGAGATACACCTACTCCCTCAATGCCCATGCCTTCCTCTACTGTGGCCAATGCTTATTTCCCTGAAAAAAGAAAAAGGCCTCTAGAACCTTCGAAAGGAGATGAGTAGAGAAGACAAGGACTACAGGATGAGGAAACAAAACTATGAATACTGGGTGACCCAGGAAGACCATGGAAACAAGTAATCCTTGGGCGTTTCTTTAATGTCCACCGTTGCAGGTTCAACACCCTTTTTTTCCTCATGGCAATGGTCATATGATGCCCAGATGGAATAGTGATCTTATCCTGCTCTTCAGGGAATTGTAGTAGTGAGCTCATGACCAGAGCATGATCTAGGAACCTCTTCATTGCTTAAATTTCAATCTAAAATACTGAGCCTGTTACAAAACCATTAAATAATCGAAACCCCAAGGGAGCCCTTGAATCATGGCCATTTCCTCAAGGGTTTCCTTCCAAGATCATTTGAATCTATAGAGTCGACCATTTCATTTGGTTATGCATATAGTGTTGCTATTGTATATGCTTTTGGATAAGGATATGCTCCTAGTGATTGGCCTGGAACTCAGACTAAGGCTGACTCTAGAAATAACATTGCTCATGCTATTGGATAAGCTTTCGAGGTCTGCTACTGGTGTAGTTGATAGCTTGATCATGATCATTAGGGTATTATGGGTAAACTAGATATGTTTTTGGATGCTATGGGTAAATAATTTTCTCTTCTACTGGTGCCCATGCCCCTACTTGTGACTTAGCTTATGGCTTTGCTTCTATTGGTGCACCCCTACCCTTGCTACTCACACTGCTACTGTTGGCTTTGCTGCTGGTTCATATATAATAGATGAGATAGTAAGGGATGCATGAACTGGTGGGGAAGCTACTGGGTATAGACTTGGAAGAAGGGACACCACTAGGTGAGTTGTTGGCTCGTATAATGGGACTAGAACTAGAAATGGAACTAGGTGAAGATAAGCTACAATGACTCTTGATCTTGAAATGGAGCTGAAAGGTATGCTGCTACCTCTTCTTCTCTTTTGACTACCTTAGGTGCTTTACCTAGAAAAGATAGTGGTCTCGAAATGGAGCTAAAAGGTATGTTTCTACCTTTGTTTCTCTTTCGACTGCCTCTGCTTCTCTTTCGACTGCCTTACGTGCTTTACCCAGAAAAGAGTGGTGGGTAAGTGGGTCAATAACTAGACTATAACTAGTGAGGATGCTGCTACTAATCGTACTGGCGGTGGATAAGCTGGAGCTACTGAAGCTAGTGGGGTGATGTTAATGTAGGTGTTGTTTGCTTCAATAACTTGATCTTGATGTTTGCTACAACTTTTTGCAATGAAATCTAGATATGGAAGGTATGTGTAGTGCATCGAACTAGTTCCTGGCATTGCAAGTTTTAATTCTCAAATTCATTCAGTCAGCTCATCAAGCTCGACATTAAAAGATGAACCAATACATGCACAGATCCATGTGGTCTTGTCTTTGTGTATCTGGTGGCATGTTTGTGGTGTGCCGCATGGTGGCATGTTGTGTCACTTAAGAGACACATATGTAACAGGATATATATGTAATATGGATATATAATATTGGATATAGCTAAAATGCAAACTAAACATTTCATACTAGAGAACTAATGCTGGCATTAGTTTACACTGGTGAAATATATGAAGAAAATATCACTCAAAAAATACACATAATATATGGTTTGCCTTAGGAAGAGGCCAAATAAGACCATGAAACAACAAAATTATGGTCGAAACAACAAAACTATGGTTGAAGTGACAGTGGGGCAGGGACTAACCAGATTGAACTAGTATTAACACCACCATTTTGATTACTATAGTTCCAGCCATGCTGCGACATGGACTAATAATAAGATCTGAGAACCTAATGATTAACATTTTCGTATGTATCATGTTCAAAATTTAACTTCCTGTTTTGGAAATTTTGCATGCTCATTTGAAGTTTTGTAAACCACTTTTCATTATTCTTTCTCATTTTTATCTTGGAAATAGTTTCACTTGCTAAATTTTTTGATAAGCCATTAACTCTAATAATTTTTTTTTTTTATTTAAAAATTTCGAAATGTAGAGAGAGATTTTTCGGCGAAAATCACATGGAAAATCATTTTTCATTATTTTCGCCGAAAAATCTCTCTCTAAATTGATATGGATCACAGAAGCCTGAACTCTATTAAATTTTGAAATCTTAACATAAATGTATATATTTCAGTTCTTAAATTAAATTAAAGAATATAGCCTCTTATTAATAAGTACTTCTATTTTTAATCATTAAACTAACTCAATTTATATTAAACATATTTATATTATTACATTTTAATAAAGGAATACAAAATTTATAAATATAAATTTATAATTAAATAATTTATTTTGTATATAGAAATATTAAATCATATTTTTTTTTTTTAAGATCTATCAAGCATTGAGAGGGATGAAATCTCTTGACGTGAAAATCTTTTCACATGTTTCGTACTAAAAAAGGAGGTTTTCACTCTGAGAGATTTGATAGACGGGGAGTTATGGTGCAACCTAACTTGTAGAAGAAATGACCTTTCACTGAAATTCGCCCATATAATTTCAAGCAAGATTGTGATTTTTTGCTGTTTAAAATACATTTTTGAATGTATAAATGATTCAACAATTTGATACCCTTGGGCACTCTAATCAACTTAAAATCAAATTTCTAAATTTTTCTAGAAGGTTTAGGGAAAAATGCCTTAAAAATAGTCATTTCCTCTATGAGCAAGACTCTGTGGGAAAAGTTGTTTATCAAATTGTTTTATTATTAAGTAATTTAAAAATTAAAATTCAAAATTCACTTTTGATTTTTATGAGTTAACTAGTTATAACATTTCATTTTATTTTATATGTTTTAAAATCAAATATAATATATTTGTAGATTTGAGAATATAGTTTTTTTTCCTTTCTTTAAATTATTTGTCTTCGATATTTTACATATTCTTTCGTGCTTTTAAGTTATTTTTAGGTCGTGTTCATTGTTTTATAAAATCATGAGAATTTTTCCTTATCTTTGCAATATTTATTTCTTTCATGAACTTACAACAATGAAACGATAATATGATATTTTAACTTAAGGTTAATGATTTCTTTGTAATAATTCAACTCTCTTATTTATAGTTTCTACATTCCTTGACATTTTCTTTTAAACATAGTTTTTTTTTTTCCTTCATTGAATGCCTTTTAAACTTACTTATAATAGTGCTTAACAATTTCTATATATTTAAGTGGTGCTTTAACAAAATTCTATATCTTTGAGGGCATCCTCCTCTATTGTCCCCCATGGTTTAATAAAGGATTGCATATCTAGTCCAACCTCTTTTGAGCCTTTTTACTAATGTTTAGAGTAGTGATATGAATACTCTCATTATTCACATTATTTAACTCTTGCTTGTGCATTTAGTATGTAATCATAGCCTCATCCTCAGTAGGAGGAAGACAATATGTTAAAATGAATATAAGATAAGAATTATTGCACTTAATTTTAAATTTATTTATTATATATTTCTTTTGTATTTACTCGACTTTCCTCCACATTTCCCTTAAAATATTAGAATCCCTAACCTCATAGCAATACAAAGTCAATGTTATTGAAGAGGACATTGTTCTAAAAATCAAAATAATTTTTCCAACCTATTATTTTTTCAACACTATAGTTCTAGTTTAACCTTTGATACAAATCAATTATTTGATACTAAATACAAAAATACAAAATAGTTTTTATTTTCAATTTAAATGGATAAAATCGTATTATAAAATTTGTAGCAAAATGTTGAACAACAAAGTACAAAAACAATTATCCAAGATTTCAAACAAGAATGACATCTCTCAAAAGTTATAGAGAAAACTTTGCAAAAGTTTACACTTATTACATCTCAACAATTTTCATATAAAAAAATATAAGTATCTAACTTAAAAGAGGCTCTCATTTTATATACTTTTTCCATTAGTTTCCTTAATTCTTCAATTTCAATATACAATCTAGTTTCTGATTGAATTTAACTATTACTAGTTTGGAAAATCAATTCATCATCTTTAACATTAATTTGAAAATTACATTTTATCTCAGGTTCCACATTTTTACTGCTTGAACATTTCTCTTCCTTATTTTCAACTTGATTAGATTCAGGTTCCATCAGCATCTTTTCTAGAAATTATAATTCTTCTTGACATTTCATAAGAATTTTACGGTCACTTTCAGAAACAGATTTGTCTCCATCCCTGTATGGAACAAAATTAGTGTTTTGTCCATCGTCTTTAACACATCCTGCATCCACACACCAACTTTTAGATTTAAAACCATAAGGCTTTATAGTATAGACAGATGATTATGTCCTCAAGTCTTTATGAAGATCTTCTACACAATCCTCCTTCTCATCATTTTCTTTGCTTAAGATTGATCCTTGTTCAGGCTCACAAATGAAAATTTCTTTCTCATCATCCTTGCAAAGCGTTTGTCCTTGCACTGGTTCAAAAATACATACATTCATCTCAATTATCAGGAGTTTTTTTTCTTCCCTTAATAAAACTTTCAACTTGTGCTTTTGTCTTCTTGCAATCAACTACTTGATTGGCCATCTAGATGTCATATTGATTATCCATCCATGTTTCTAATTCTCTAACAACTCCATCAACACATTAAGTCATGCCTTGGAATCAACAATATATTTTTTGAACTCTTCATCATTTATGCCAACTGCTATGGCATTACTGTGGCTTTTATTTGAATTTTTCAAATGACTATCCATAGTCACATTCCTTCTCCTTTCACAAACTTCACCTTGTTCACTTAACACCTTTCAAAGTTACTTCCTCTAAACTTGGGCAATGTTTCATTCCACTTGAAACTTCTTTTTTAATGCTCCTCCTTTTAAACATTATACAGATTAATATTTCATACTTCTTGTGGAATTTCTTCAACATGGGTGTAGGTTTCTTTGGGTTATGATACCAAAATGATGGCACAGACTATAGGGCCTTCACTTAAAAATCTACAAACACAGAAAAATGCACACATCTAGTGCACTCCATTAATAAAATAAATTCGTTAAATAATAAAATATTTGAAAGAGAACTATTGGCCTAATAATTTGCCTCTCATTCCTCTATCTCATTCACACACACCCCTTCACATGACTCACTGATTTATACAAATGGATCTAAACCCAAAGTTGGTTCTAGATCGTAAAAAAACTCATATAATTTCTCTCTAGATCCTCCCATGATCCATAAAACTCTTACCTAATCCCTTATCTCTAGATGAGATCTAAGTAACCCTCAAATCTCTTTATTCTTCCCAAATATTCTCGAAATCTCTCCTATTTACAATAATTCTCATTCTCTTCTAAAACTATATGAAAATACAATAAATAAATAAATATTAACTTAGGGAACAAACTACCTTTGTAAAATTCAACCCTAGTTTAGATTCTTCTACATCATCTAGTTGCATAAAATTTGGTATCAGAGCTTTGGATTTTATGGTTTTGCTACTTCAAATAAGACATCTTAGAATTTTCGCCATAAAGTGTTTTCTACAGGTCTTCAGAAACTAAAATTTCAACCATGTGGAG
>Ga0115851_100217_pt1 | contig 22151 bp, 16 predicted proteins | sample InSIn2gowninarea_FD_83865 | JGI IMG/M metagenome (GOLD analysis project Ga0115851, IMG submission 83865)
TTATCTACCCGAATGATGCTATAAATCCTCATCAATGCGACATTCTTTTTCTTCTATTCCATCATTTTCCATAATTGAATAAAAGCAATCGAATGAATGAACGCACTTGACCCTGCCCGAATGAAAGAAGCCCCCAACCTCCCTATTATTACGTAGCCTTGAGAAATGGCGATCAATTCGTTTGATTCATGAGCTAGTGCTTCCGAGCTCCTGAGTCTCTGTGTTGTGTCTCCAACCAGCTACTGGGGATGAGAAAGGTGATGGAAGCGACGGAAGGGATGGACTAAATGAAACGAGATGGTTGGCTCGTGATCCCCATGGGGGAACCTGTTATTGGAGTGGAAAAGCCAGGCTCGAGCTTTGATAGGGAGAGCAAGTGCAGCAAGCGATAGCGGACACACCTCACCTCATTAAATAAAGAAAGCGCGATCACCCCTTAGTATTCTTATTATTATTAAGGCAACCACATCGGTAGCAGATTTCACGACATCGATACAGACAGATTTCAGGTTATGGATTGGGCAATAGGTATCGCTCGACATGGATAGATACAGATTGAAGTAGAATGGCTGCTCTTGGTAATGGCCAACCTAGTAATCCAAGCTGCTCGCCCCATGCCCGCTCTCCGATGCCCGGGTAGCGGAGGCTCTCTCATGCTCTTCCCCCTGCCCCAATGCCCGAAACAGTAGTCTCCCATGTCCCCGTCTCATGCCCGCGAATTCTTAACGGGACGAGATAGACTAGACGCCGCCCCTGAAATAATAGAAAGCGCCTTGGATAATAATAGGGGGAGGAAACGGGGGTGGGGTTTGGAGCATCAGAGGAGCTATGGCTATGGATACACCCATTTTTGTATTCGAAGGGGCAATTCCTAATATACGGGAAATTCGCTTATTCTAATAGTAGGGTGCTAAGGTTGATTGTGTGGGATAGAGAGGTGCCGGAGTGAAGCAATTTCTCGATTATTCAAGCTCCTTACTACTCATTTAGGGATGCTCCCCCAACTCACTAGTTGCATAATGGGTCTTCTCTCATGCCGAGCCCCCTTAAATAATAGTAGGCTTGAGAGCCGCGTCGCAACCCCTTTCTTGCCAGGGGCGGGGCAGGGTCAAGTGCGTTCATTCATTCGATTGCTTTTATTCAATTATGGAAAATGATGGAATAGAAGAAAAAGAATGTCGAATTGATGAGGATTTATAGCATCATTCGGGTAGATACGAATTGGGATTGTAGAAACATAAGCTTGTAATATAGCCACACCCAATTCCGAACCGGTCGGTGCGGAAACGATTGATAGAGGACCAAGATCTCCTATGAGATACAGAATATTATTCATACATAGCATAGTCCGAGCGAACCCACTTGAGATCTTTACTGAACTATGACCAGCCATTATATTAGCGAATAAACGTATTCCTGAGCTTAATGCGCGGAAGCAATAAGGGATTAGCTCCAGGAGTACCGGGAAAGGTGCCAACGACAGTGGTACTCCCGCGGGTAATGGGAAGCTGAAGAAATGGAGCCCATTTTTCTGGAATCCCACTATAGTGATTCCGATGGAAGGCGGGAATGAGAGACCCAAAGTAATAATGGAATGACTTGTCACTGTGAAGCTGTATGGTATCATACCCTGAGGATTACGAAAGGGCGGAGGAGTAAAAATGACCAAGATGCAGGGGAGAAACTTTTGCTTCACGTTGGAAAGACCGCCTATTTGTTCGTTTACCAGGGTCAGCACGAAATCATGGATAAGCTCTACCAAGGATTGCCAAGCATTTGGTACTAAGTTTCCCCCGTTCCTAGTAACGAAATGGACCAGGAGCAAGACTGAACCGATGGTTAGCAGCATGAACAAGGGGGAATTTGTGAATGAGAAATACAAGTTTCCTATCTTCATGGGAATCAATGGGATAATGGCGAATTGCTCAAGTGGGCTGTTTGGCATGATAAAGACTTTTCTTTCTTGCTCCTCCCCTGTACTTCTTGCTCGCAATGCTATTCCACAACCCTAGCGTTTGCGTTTGGTACCACTAAGAAACTGTTTTTTCAACTGTTTCCCCGATATCCAGGGGAAATCCTCGCCCGCCCTTTAGTGAGATGAGAAAAGGGGAAGTTTTCGTGTAGATAATGGACGGATTCCTCTCCTCAAACCAGAGACCGTGAACTTTCGGATAGGAGTCGGTCATGAAGTCCATCCATTTCAGGGATGGGTACCTTACTCATCATAGGCGCTTCCACACACCGCTATCCCGGGGCGTTCGCTGCTAGCTAACACTTCTCCCTCACTAACTAGCAACAAGAATCGCCCGTATATTAGGAATTGCCGAAGCGCTTGAGAAAGAGTAGGCATTCTATCCACTGAAAACTATTCAAGGGATGGGCGGGGGGGCGCTGGAGGAACCGGTCGGATTCGAACCGACGAATGGAAGTTTTGCAGACTCCTGCCTTAGCCACTTGGCTACGGTTCCCCATCAATCTGCTTCTTATCCCAATTAAGAATATACGGGCGCCTTGAATGATAGGAGTAGGGGCTGGGATATTACCAGTGCTGCATCAGACGGAACGTGATGGGGAAAGCGGAACATAGGTGAAGATGGGTTTTCAGAAACACTATTATCTCAAGCGTCGAGACGGTTCTCCTGACCCGAACGTTTCCCGCTTCTTCGATAAGGGCGAAAGCCTATAGATTGATTTCCGTATGATCAGAAATCCGGTCTACCAAGCCATTCTTCTCAAGCGTACGATCCGGTCAAGCTGTTTCCTCTAGATCTAGGTTTGGGTAGGACATATCTCGAACCCCTCCCCTGCAACCCGAATCGCTTCTGTTGAATTCCTTTCCCTCACCCTCCATCTAGAGATAGGAGTATAGGAATTGGTGGGCAAGGGTAGCTCGACCACGCCAACTCCCTCACAATGGAGACGAGAGTGATTCTGCTTTAGCTGATTGAGCGTGGAATCCGGGGATTTGGAAAAAAAACCTCTTTCTTCCTCACCTTCAAACAGGGGCCCCCCTTCTCCATATAATAAGGGGATAGCTTGCACCCCGCCAACTCTCTCACATACGTTAAAACAACTGTGTTGATTACTTCTTCTTATTAACTAAGGACTAAAGTCCCGTATATTAGAATGCCTGTGTTTTTCTATAGTGCCTACTCCTCATAAGCCAGAAAAGGTAGTTATTATTCCCCAGGCTGATGGCTAGGATAGGATTGGTATTCCTAGTTCCGGATAGATAGGTCTTTTCTTTACTGGCTGGGGGAGAGAATAGCGCTAGTCCCCCATTATCAAGCTTATTTAAGATATTGAATAGCTTATTATATTGGTTAAGGTTAAGCCTGCCTTATTATCTCTTAAGCCCATTCGATTTCATTTCAAGCCCAACTACAATGGTATCTGGGAGGGAGGGTAAGCCTTATCCGAGAATTGTGCAATGTTTATACGTATGTGATACTGGGGGTGCAGGGGGAATCTCGTTGGTGGTGTGAAATAATGGGAAGCAGACTCGAGAAAGATCCCCTTCGACAAGTTAATACATAGATAATAGACTCGATTCAGAAGCATTCCCTCGCCCTCTTATTATATACATATAGATAGAGATCCATATCTATATCTATATCTATATCTATTTCTATTTCTGTATCGGAAAGGGAGAGAGAGCAGGCAAGATTCTGGGGGAAGAGAAAGCAACCGACCTTTTTCTATATGAGGGAATAGTGAAACGAGGCTTTCACTTCTTATAGGGATTATCCACGTATCAACAACTTCCTCCTGCCCCTCCTCATGTTTCATGTTTGAATCCATGTGCCGGGTTGATCAAATAAGAATATACGGGCGTTCCCAAACACCCACCAATTATTATATAAGAGGTATAGAAATACTCGCCTCGACTCATCCCCATATCTCCAATCGATGCACCTCGCCCATTACTGAATCATTCCACCTCAAACAAATATCCCGTATATTCTTAATTGGCCTCGAATAATAGTAATAGGGGCGTGCGTGAAAGTATCTACAACGTTTCAATCGTCGTATTTGCGGGTTTACGTCTGTTCTATGGCATGTGCCGCTCCCCAGATCTCGACTTCCCGATCTCGAATTGTCAGATCACTCTACAACAGGGAATCACTCCATATTCTAATAGTAGGGCGTTTCATAATAGTGGGGAATGAACTACATTCTCGATTCATGGCGGGGCCTTTCTATTCCTTAATAAGGGGAATCGTTTCCCGGGAGCGAACCATTACTCAGTACCTGGCTGGGGAGACCCAACCTTTTCTTAATAGTAGGGCGGTGTTTTAATAAGCTTGCTGCCTACTCGCTCGAGAGGCACAAAAGCGCCGATTGGAACGCTTTTCCATAAAGGCTGCAATGGCCGGGGAAAACATCGAATTACTAATAGTGGGGGATGGAAGAGGAGTTTTCGGATCGGCAACGGAAGGAGCAAAATAGGATTATTGGAGAGCGCCGGATTTCTTATAAGTAGGGGAGAGTAGAGGTTCGGAGATGGATGAGGGAGCGATCCGAGGAGTGACCAGTGCTAGAAAGCGCGGCCCGGCGGGGGAAGGCAGCTCGACGGAAGGCCCTGGCGATTCGGGAGCGAGGAGGGGGCTGGCAATTTAGGGCCCCCTATGTGACCAGGTACGAATTGAAACCGCTTCTCCAGCGGCCGAAAGCAGAACCCTTCATTCAGTGGCGCTTCGACTTTGCCCCGTTCCTCAATCCCCATAATAATAGTGCTACCCACACCTAGCTGAGATTCTAGGTTTGGGTAGGACCTAAATGCCAGCACTCGCCGCGGGATGTGTTGGAGCCTAAGTAGGATATTGATCCCGAGCAAGATCGGATTTAGGTTGGATTGATGGACGGGGGATAGAAGGATTTGCTTTTGAGCCGATAGAGGCTATTTGGATTAGCGGAGTTCACTCCCTGGCTGATGAGGCCGATCCATACACAACACTGTTCCTCCCCTCCTCCCCCTGCCCCGTCTATCCCGGAGGTATGGGTAGGACTACCCATCAATGCCATAGAAGTGGTGGCTATTACGTCTAGTGAGGTTGTGGATTCGGAATCAAGTTTCTCGATTCATAATAGTAGGTGAAGCTCCGGGTTGAGCTGGAAATGCAACAAGCCGTCATTCATAGGGCACTATCTAATCCACTAGGAAAGTGTGTCTCTAAGGTATGCATCTTCCCCCCATTCAATGCGTTCTTTCTCCCCTCCATGAATGATGAGAACAAAAGAGTACTGGGGTTGCCTTATCTCATCCATAGATTAGATAGGAAAAAGCGGAGATGTTGGCTTCTTGGAATCGGTCGATCAATATCGAATCGAACGCTCTCACCTGCCTGCCTTGAATAGTAATAATGAGAACCATGAACTGCTAGCGCACTCGCTAACCGGGGTGCTATTCTATGGAACCGCGGAAAGATACAAACAGGGAAGTTGACTCAAATATGCTTGCTCCCGCTTACTAATGTATAAGTGTCATGCAGCTCCATCAAGTTATGCTGCTTTGTCCCACTAGGTGTGGGTAGGACCTGGATTGACCCGATACGATAGCAATCTCGAGCTTTAGGACGCAGTCTCTAGCACTCGACCCGGGAGCACTCTTCAGATTCAAGAAGCACAAATGCGAAGGTTCCCTACCCTCCTTATTATTGAAGCTTGGCCCGATCTATCTCCATACATGGAATCGAATCGACAGCAAGAAGGAGAGTAGCGCCTCTATAGAAACAAGTTCGGTCTATAGAAAAACGTATCGATGGATGGATCTCTATCTGTACCGGGGAAGCAAGCCGGGTGGATTAGATCGCTTTATTCCCCGGATATACGGATACGCATGTGAGGTGCGTGTGCAGAATCCTCGAAGTGCTTACTTAAACAAGAATTGCCGGGACTGGGCTAATTACTCAACTATCCCCTACGGGAATCGAACCCGTGTCTTCGACATGAAAAGACGATGTCCTAACCACTAGACGAAAGGGACCTTGGAGCTTTCTCTTCATGAGTAAGGGGGAGAGATGGAAAGAACCCATTCCACATTTTAAGCTGTTCCCCAGAAAGAAAGGGTTGAGGGGGGAGCACTCACACCCTAAGGGTTGAGGGGCTCTTTTGATAATAAGGAGTCGAGTCTATTACATACGTATTAGAAACGCCGAAGAAAACAGATCGACTTGAAAGCTAGTCGCGCACGCGCCCCTATCATTATTTAAGGAAGTAAGCAACCTAACTTCCTTATTCGTAGTGCCGGGCGGGGGGAAAGGGGGTGGGTCGAGCGCAGCAACAAAGCTCGAGCTTGCCCACCTTTTAGAAGTCTGCCCCTCTCTTTCAATAATAACGCCCCTCAACATTGATAATAGTAGGGGGTTGAGCCGTAAATAAGAACGCCCCTTTTCTATAGAATTCGCTTATTATTATTATTCAAGCGATTCGGGATCTGAGTAGCCGTTTATAGCCATCTCAATTACCCTTCCCTCCGATCCAACCAAGATGAATCCTCCCCTTAAATAGTAATGAATAGGGGCATGCCAAGAGAATGGATTACTGCAACACCAAGCCTTGAATGATAATGAATAGGGCGACGGGAGTTCTTACTATTTGAGAGGGGCCGGAATATATGTACATGTTAATGAATCGTATACGTGGTACAGATATCTGAGACGAGAGAGAGAAAATCGCCCTTATTATTGAAACGCCCCTATTACTATTATTAAGGCTCACGAAAACAACCAATAAGAGAAAGGTGATGAATAGGATGCGCCCTACTATTACAAGGCACCCCTACTATTCCAATAAGGCCCTCTCGATTATTATTTAAGCGATCTAGGCCCCTACTATTATTACTTGCGCCCTATCATTATTATTTCAGGTTCTGGTTATGGGAAAACCGAACACTTCTTAGTAATTCTTCTCCATCTACTTCATATTCCAAATATGGGATGTCTGGGTGGGCGGAATAGCACCAATAGCCAGAATTCTCATATAGGAAAGGGGTTCTAGCTTGAATAATAGTAGCGCTTTTCCTAATAGTAGGGCGTTCTAATAAGAGAAGGGGCCTCCCCCCCAATCTATTCAATAAAGCTTTCATAAGCAGGCAAGGTGGCAAGCACCCGTCCGACTCACTTCAATAATAGGGTCAAGCCTTATTCTGTTAATACGTCTATAATAATAGTAGGCTTGCACGCATCGGTTGTTACCAAATCGGTTGTTTATTCCCACTCCAAATCGGTTGTTCATCCATCCAACCCCTACTATTCCTATTCAAGGGGATCGGCCCGGTTTTGTTTCAAGGGCCATCTTCATAGGAGGAGGAATCGATTTCCGATTAGGTTGATTGGTAGCAAATGGGAGGGGATGCAATCGATGGGGGAAGGGAAGGGTCGAGTGAAACATGATGGTATCCTCCCCAACCAGATACGTCGATAGATAGATGGATGGAGAGTCTCCAGATCCCTCCTATTGCGAGCCAGAACCCAGCCCCAACCCCTTTCTAGAAAGTGGAATTTCGATTCCGGAGAGGGATTAGTAGAAGCTCGGCCAAGCTACATAATCATCAGTGCCTTTGAACGAACTGCTTTGCCATTCAGAAGCTGAACTGGTAGGCTTTATAGAAATAATGGGGGTGGGAGATAGCATTTATGCACTCTTAAGGGCTCGACCAATCCCCGCATTCGTGCACTCCTGAGACTACAACATGCCCAAATATTACGTATGTAATAACGGTGTATGTTGGAGCTACTGCTTCTGCAGTGATAGAAGAAAGTCCCTTATCTCTCTCATCGCTATAATGACCTGTTGATAGGTCGGTGGATGGATGGAAATTGCTGCTATTAGATCATTCCAAAGTTCTACCGATTCCGCGCGTCGATAGCTTTACTTGGGTTATTCATTCCGTTCCAACCGAGCAGTTCCCCCACCGTTCTCTCCCAGTTGTCCCGTCGTGTTGCATGAGTCCCACTTCCTCTTTACCCTCGGCTAGGAGCAGTGTACGGTTCTGAGCCGATTCAATCAATCATGGATTCCCCAGCAGACCGCCTCCCTATTCCTATTTAGGGGTGAACCGCGATTTCCATTTGCTTCTCCTTTCTCTCCAGCCGACCCTACAGATTCAGGGGCTTTTGCGCCTGAAATGGAAGATGGTGGATGATACCCAACGGTCCTGATCGATTTGTGGGGGTCTTCTTTAGGAATACCCCGGAATAGGTGAATCATCTAAGGGCCTCCTCACTCCCCCTCCGCATGCCCTCCCTCCACCCATTCCGCTAGCTCGAGATCCATTCGATCAAATCCAGTTGACGAGGTGAACCCCAAACACCCACCTTTTCTAGTTGACTGAATGAGATTGTGTAAGTGATTGAGCAACTTATTCGCCATTTCTTCATTCACTCCCTCGATGGATCTCAACAAATAGATCTAGCTGAGCGGCACCCGATTCTCCGGTATTATGCCATATGCGTGATGATGGAATCTACTATTGCATGTGACGGATATGGAGAGGGGTCTGATGGTCCACCGATGCGGCATTGGATGATAGGCTGCCAGGCCCTACTATTACTAGAGGGAGCAACCCCCTTGAGAAGCATGAAATATCGTATGAATTAGGTGGATCTCGTATTACCGGCGACACAAGTACCTTACCCTGTGCTCGAATCCCGTGTATGGATGGGCTAGCAGGATAGTGGCCAAAGAAAGAAAGTGATCTTGTTTGGATCCCGTACTAGAGCGAACATGCGCTGTCACAATCGGTGAATGAACTTCCTCCAACAGCGGTAGGGGTGCGAAGATGCAAGCTCAGGCTAGAATACTTAATGCCTATAGTGATGAACCGCATACCACCCACAGGTGCTTGCTGGGTCATTAACGGGACTGGAACAAGAACGTGAGTTCCATTAGTGAGGAAGTGACGCCGCTCCCTATGCGGAAATGGAATCGCCGCTTCTTCATCCGGCTGCGGAAGGTGAATTATTCGTTTTCTTCCTGTTGCTCCTATCCCCCACCATAATACATCTATCCAAAGGCTCGCTCTCTCTTCCATGTAATAATGGGAGGGTTTCGAAAGAGGAGAATAAGAATGAGAAATGAGTTGACTTACAAGTATCTTCCAACCGGTCGGATTATCCAGCAAGCTCTTCTACTCCGGTAAGCGATGGCGAATGCTTGAACTCAGATATTCCTATTCCGTTCTCTCATTTAGGGGAGAATGGACTGAACGAATGCTTTCCTTCATGGTCGGTGGCATAACTCATGAATGTGGGATGCTTGAACTGGTGGTCATCTATTCCGCGCGACTGACAGACCGACCGCACGGTGGCGAGTGGGCGCACAACCTATTTCTCGCTGCTAATGATTTCGTGAGCGGGACTTGGAGGAGATATTCATTCGAGTCAGGTTATTCCATTAGTCGCTCGATCACTTTTAGGATTCGTGGCATTTTAGTCCCTTAGTCGGGGAGATCGATCTATCTGTGCTGCTTGCTGGCCCGGCAGAGCGCTCGTTTCATATTAAGAAATTCAGAAAGGTTTTTCGAAGTACTGTTACAGGGTCTAGTTTCGCCACGAAACTCCGTAGAAGCACATCGATCATTGGGACAAGAGAGGGATAGCTATCTATGGCCAACAAGCCCACCTACGTTGACTGGCATTACCTGAAGTGCATTATCTGTTGGTTTAGCGAATACTTCAAGATATTCAATATGTGGCCAATCCTAATGCTTCAGGTTTCGCTTCATTTCGATCATTTAAGGGGAATCGGTCGACCCAGCTCGCGATTCATTTCTTTCAGTCTTGTCAATGAACCTCTATTGAATGATGGGTAAGGCTGACTGATCACGCACGATGGGAAAGCGTTTCTAATCAGAATAATAATAATAGGGGAGCGCACCTCATTATTATCACTATTCTTTAAGCGGGGATACCTAATCTGATAGGAAGCCGGGCTCATCACACTGTTATTGCATCAATAATGAGCGCATCATTCGGAGAAATCTCCTATGAATGGCGAAGGCATTAATGCAAGGTATTCAACCGGAATCGACATATATTAAGAATGTGGTTCTCGTTTGTTCCAGGGTATTCAGCCAATTGATAGATTTAGGGTTGACTTAATATGTGGGAGTGACGCTTCCCCCTTCTCTAAGTAATCGATTGCATTCATAAGGTTCGGCCGGGCCTTATAGAATATAGGGGGTCGGGGAGGTTGAATGCTCTGTTGCTATGTCGCTTCGGCCTCTTTATATGATATGGGTGGGTGGAGTAGAAGCAATATTTTCGTTTGATGGCTTAAATAATGATGGATAGGGCTAGGCCTAGGAGACTAAAGCAAAGCTTGATTACCTGCCGTCATTATCTATCCCATCCACCGGGATTCAGCAACTCATCTGATAGGGGGAGTTTTCACCTTATCCATACATTGAAATAACTTACCCACCTATATCATATGGATCTAAAAAACTGTCACGAAAGAATGATGTCTATGAATGGGCGACCAAAGCCTCATTATTCTTATTTGGGGGTGGCTTTCGCAAATAATAATAGTAGGGGACACTTAAGACTAAATCCCTAATGTGGTTGGGGCCCCTCTCGATTCTCATTTCAGGTGATTTCCAGGGGTTATATAGGGCCCACACCTAACCCGCTCCCCTTATTCTAATAGTAGGGGGGTTACTAGGGCGGGTTGACTCACCTGGCTGGCTTTGCTCGCTCCAACCACTATTACTATTCCTTCCCCACCCACCGCCCTGGGGTGTTTCAAGCTTAGGCCAGTTTTAGTCATTTCAGTAAAGCTCTTTATTATATGGGAAGGGGGGCTGAACGAGGCGGAGGCAAGCGAATGACATCTATGAGTAAGTGTTTGCCCCACTATCACAATAAGCGAATGAAAGCGAAAGGTTTCATTTCTAGTTTCCAGTTCGGGGCCAACTAGTAATGAAAACCGAGCCCCGGCCGGGAGACATCACAAAAGCGCCTACTATTCCCCTACTATAATGAGGCCGCGATTCAAGCTTACGAGGAGGAGGTTTCTTACTATTATTCTCGATTGGGGATTGGGTTATTATGGATTCTTAGCCAGTATTCTATTAATGCTAGCTGTTAGGGGGAATAAAGCAGTTATGGGATAGTGGGATAGGGATAGTACGAGAGATACAGAGGGCTGGGAATGAATGGGTAATAATGGGAGGGATTGATTCCGATTGATAGTAAACCCCAGAAATTCCCTCCTGAGAAATATATAAGGCCCTGCTGATCAATGGGGAGAAATCCCCTGCTGATCAATGAGAAGCTCTTAATCAAGGTGTTCATTGGAAAAGAAGAACATTTCGATTAGTGTGGGTTATTGAGAATGAGGTGTGAGATTGCGGAGTAGGTGCTCATTGCCTTCTCTAAAGAATCCCCCCCCTCCTTCGCCTCCCCCTCGCCCCTTCCCCTTCACCAAGGAATGGGGAAATTGCTATCTAGGATTACTGATACGAGTGATTTATTGTATGGAGCGGAGACCGAAGGTGCCAAATAGTAGATCGTATTCACGGGTTTCAGTCTAACCAAATTACTGGTTGTTTCGCTTACAATAATAGGGGTTTCAACGTAGATAATGATGTGTGTTTCTTTCATTATTGATGGTGGAAACATGTTCTTCCATTGGACACTTCCTCTATCGAACCCTCTGCCATCGAACACTTCCTTTGACATAGATCTTGTTGTTTTCGGGGAAAGGGTGGGTATTGGGTTATGCGGGGTCGATTCGGGGTCGGGCTTCCTTCACCTTTTTCTGTTTACTGGCCCAACATTATTGCTTCTACTCGGGGCGTTCCTAACCCCCGTATTATTGAATTCTTTCTTGCCCGCCCCACCATTATTCTTCGGGGCCCTCACCACTCTTGGGAGAGATTCTTATTCATGGATTTCTATATGATGGAGGGGGGGACGGGGGCTTCTTCATTCGATTCATAATAGTAGGCTTGAATTACCGGTTTCTATCAATGAAGCGATTTGTTGGGGGCAGATCCCATCCATCCACAAGCTATTTATTTGCCGGAGAAGCCGCTACTAGGATTTTGGGAATGAAGTAACTGTTTGAGGGCCGGCCAGAACAACAATAATAGTAGGGGCGCCCTTATGGAAGTCGGTATTCTCGTTTAAGCAGTTTTCTTCGATACATCGATTATTCTGTTGGCCAATACTGATTGATTGATCTACTTGATTGATTCACCGGGGATTTACTGACTTCATTCATTCGAGGGGGAGAAACACTTCCATTCCGCTGCGACCGATAACACCATTATCTCTTGATGAAGCAATTCTTGTGCTTCTATTGCCTCTCGTTGATACGCAGATAATAGATTGGTTTGAAAGGGGAAGTCAATATTACGGCTTATGAATCCAATCCTTCGCCCCAACCTTCTCCTTGAGGTGACGAGCGCCGTGAATCGATAAAGGAATGGGAAGGTAGCACTTGGAGGAGTTAAAACGTGGATAATAGAGTACGTTTCTCCACTTCTCCCAGGGAGAATCTAGTATAATGGGAGGATCCGCCGCTGATGGGAGAGGGAGGAAGAAATACGCTTTAGTGACGAGGGAATAACCCAAGTTGATGGGGCGGGCCATGAATCATGGAATGGGGAGGGGGCCCAATACCAATAAGAGTTACGAGGGCCCCACCTCAAGAAATAATGAAGGGTGGGAAAGGTATAAAGGCTAGTTACTGAATTCCCCGCCCAGAGCCGGAGATACAAGGGAAGCGGATTGACTCATATCTCGCTCCGTCTGTGGCGAGGGCCAGAAATCATAACCCATTACCGTACTATCAACAACCCCAATTGGAATGGCAACGGAAACACTAAAGTACTCTTCTCTCCCGCAGAGTGACGAGCGCCAGAAATTCGTAGTAGGGGACATAATGATTAAGGGCCTCGAATGATAAGAGGGAAATAGCAATGAATAATGAGATGGATATGCCATTCAATCAATCTGTGCCCTAGTGTCAAGCATCGTGGAGTAAGTGGTATCGTCTATGGTTAAAGGGGAATGATGTGCCCGGGCTGGGCCCGTATAATAGTACTAGTAATCAGGAATGGGCTTCTGGGGGCACTCACTAGTATGGGAATGTGGATCGATGCCACTGGCAATCCGCTAATGGCTACTAATTCAGCTCCCGACCCAATAATCTCTAATGCTAGGAAGGGGGGGGCAACCTCGTAATACACTGACGGCTAATGATGGGTAGATAATACTACTGCATTCTATTGAGATGATAGGGAGATAGTCATGATAGTCATGATCTGGCGGATTAGGATGGCCAATGAGGCTGGGGGGCTGATACTCCTTCCGGATGATGATGGTGAGAGGGAGCGGAGCGGAGCACCGTTCGAGGCATTCACTTCTTCACGAGGCATTCGATTCTAATGAGGGCGGGACAGGGATAAGGGGCGAGAAATCAACGACCCCACCCCCATCTATTATTAACGTATTAACAACGAATCACTTAATAAGGTCGATCAATAATTGCCCTCGTTTCAGGAGCTCCGTATTCTTGAAAGCAAAGTCAATGAAATCTGGGGTGGCGTCGCCCTCCACTTCGATTCTCATTCGAGGCCTACTCTGGAAGCGGTTGTTAATGCGTATCCAATAGAACCCCTTATTCTTGTTGCCCTCCTTCTCCTATCGATTCGATTATGGTATTCCAGATAAGCCGGTTGAAGAATCTTCCATGATCTAGAAAAGCACTCATTGAATAGAAGAAATCCAGCTCCCCGGAGAACACTATTCCCAATGAGGAACGTCTGGGAAATAGATGGTCATATACTATTGTTGGGGAGCGCCTATCTAGAGAGGGAGGCTATCATGGCGCCTATCTAATCCATTCATTTCGATGCAAAGATCCATTCTGTCTATTATCTACTACCCCTACTAGTACTATTTCTACATTATCCGCAATAGCTGCAATGAGGTTCTAGATTCTCGGCAATAGCTGCAATAAGGGGGGCTTTTCTTCCCGAATCAAGCTATTCTAATAGCTGGTTCACTAGCTTCTTCAATCGTAGGCCGGCACCCATCAGTAATATATTATCTAGAAGCAAGAGTTCGCCTTTCTATGGCTTCACTAGAAGGGCGCCTCCCACCCCTCTATCTATTAGCAAGTCCCGCCATTTCATAATTGCTTCATTATTGAGTAAGCAGGAGCGCCCTCTCTCATTATGGTCAATTATTCTCTCGATGGAATAAAGCCGCCAACTACAAATATCCATATTAAGTAACCTCCTTTTACCTATCAAGTTACGTGTAAAGGTAGGCACGCCCCACTTACGAGGGAATGCCTACCCATAGCAGCAATACTTGTTTCATTATCCCTGTGGAGTAGAGAGAGCGCCATTCATTCCTTTAAGTAACAGCCGATTCACCAATTGCATCAATTACGTTATAACTACTTCCGCCAGAGAAGAGAGCCGTGCTCATTATATCCAATCAATAAGCGGTTATGACGCTTCACAGCGGAGTAGCCTCTGTAAGCAGTTTCTATTCAAGCCAATTTCCTATTCAGGGAATCTCTATTTGGGGAATCCATTAGAGAGGGAAACAAAAATTGCCCCACTACTATGGACGAGGGAATGGAGAAATACTATGGATTAGAGAGTCGGGGTTCTCTTATTGACGTATTAAAAAACCCCTCTATCAACAACTCCCCATTTGTTCGTTTGTTCGTGGCGAGGGGGCGTCTCCATCCAAAACCTATATCATCTATTTCCTACCCCACCAACCAATCATTCCATCCTACCTTTCCATTCAGACTCAAGCCGGGTGCCAAAATGATCAATATTTCCACAGCAGCCACTATCCATTCCCGGGGGGACGGAGCCACCATTATGTATACGTGGAAACAACCTATTTCTAGTGGGCGAATAACTAGCGAGAAAGAGATTGTTTACTATCCGGTAAGGGGAAGCAAGAAAAGATGTGGACTCTTATGATTGGCAGAGACCCACATCCAAGTGAAACAGTTACCCACTATTAGATATGGCTAATGATAAGGATTAGGGCCCAACTCCAATTCCTCTCCACCTCTCCAAAGATGAGCGCTTTGCTCTCCTATCTATACTTGATTCGCTCCAGCAAAAATATCTTGTATCGGGTGATGGGGGGAGGGGGTGGGGGATACTATTGCTTGCATGGGATTGATTCTGAAGTGGGGCGGATAACTGGTAAGGGAGGTTTACTATCTCTTGAGGGGAAGAGCACAGGATTCTTATTTATTGAGCCAATCTTCTCAAATGTTTGGAGGCGCCTTCTCACATCAAATGATAGCTTGATATGGCACCTAACCAGAATTAGTCTAGCCTTCCCCAACCATAAGATTCGTGATCGAATAGAATGATTCAGATCTTACCCACTAGAGACTATGGATTCTAGATCGGGCCAACTCCATAGAATCTCTACTCCCGGGAACAGATGGCTATGGCGATGGCTAGAGACAAGATTGCTATGCCCAAACATTCTAAAGATGGCCCGCTCGGCGCGAAGATGGACAATGAACAGAATAGACTCGAATACATGGCTATGGCCAGAGATCGTTAAACATGGACAACTGGACCTTCTATGAGAAGAATATTCCTCATTCCCAATCCGATCATCCGTTAATACGTGTATAACTCGATCAAATATCCTTCCCAACCCTTCGATTCGAAGCGATGGGCGAGTTGTTAATACGTATATTGATCGTTCGAGAGTGTCTGTTTCAGTAGATTAGCCGGAGCACTCTGTTTCTTTCGAGGGTATGGGGTTCGACTCCCCTTCAATTCTGTTCCCGTTATTAAAGAATCGGGGAGTGAATACGTGAATAGTAACAAACCGCTACATATAGAGTATTCCATCTCAAGTAATGCGCCTTCTCCGCCATATATATCATTATTCCAATCCAATCCTACTCCTGCAGTGCCCTCTTTCATTTGAGTATTTGCTCCTCCATCAAAGGGGTATTGTTTCGGGCAGATGAAGCATTATTGATAGGGATGATCAGACCCAACCATTAGGGAAGGGATGATTGGTTCACTTGATGTGAGAGAAGAACGGCATTCGAGTAAAGGTATGTGGATTCGATAGCCATCTTTCTCATGAAATCTCACCCTTACCTCAAACCGTTTACTCGCCCTCACGAATGGCCGACTGGAATAAGGGCAAGCGATAGAAACCTGATCCAATTCGATTAGAAGAGCTTCCCCTCATCACGCGAACCAATAGATGGCTAATGAGAAAGGTGTCGATTTGATTAGATACGGCGAATAAACAATCGATTGGATTGGAATAAAGATTCCTGGTTTCTTAATAGTAGGGGGGAATCGAAGCTTGGAGTCGTTAATCCCATCACTCGAGCCTTCAATTGGATGGATTCGATTAAAGGGAAGCCTTCCAATCCATCCCCTTCACTCTAATGATTCCGAGGTTGGGGGCCTGGCCCCTCATACTGAGAAATGCCCCCGTATTCGATAGTGGCGGTTGAAAAAGCATATCCCTTCCCTCTGGGGGTCTATCCAACTCCTCCGGTCAGACATTCATTCCCTCTTCTAATGGGAGCTGGGGCTATTAGAGGAAATGATACTGGCTCGCATCCTAGCGGTTTCGCTAACTCAATCATTTCGGCCGTCTGTTCGAACAACGCTCGAGAGACAGAGATAGATGGATAGATTGGATCACCGGCCGCCTGGGAAGAAATAAGATTCGGTCGAAACTTCGCATGCACGTTTCAGGATTCATCTGCCCTACCATTATCAATTGCCAGCGAATGCTTCGATTACTAGTAGGGGGATGAACCTAGCCACAAGTACCGAACCTAGCCACTAGAAACGCATCTCGCTTGAGGCCCATCCTGATAACCAATCCTATTCTATTCCCTTTTCGCGGGACCATTGAATCAATCTGCGCTACTCAAATAATCGCCCTACTATTCCTAATCGCGAGGCTGCCTCTATCAATTTCTTGATACGGAATAAATGGGGCCAAGGCTTGATTGAAACCCGTCCGATCGCTCCTATCCATTCACCTTGATGAAGCCAGCTATCGCATGGCTATGATGGGAGCAAGCTAGCTTTATCGTAAAAGGTGCTAATGAACCTCCAGCCCTACTTATTCCGCCAAGTCCCCCCGCCCCGGCACTGTATAATAATTGGCCAATCCCTCATCATAATGGTAGGGGTGCCTAACCCTAAACAAATAGCGCTTTAGGATTATTCATGCATATTTCTATCCATACCAGATTGCTCATTCGATAGCTGGATCGCATTTGCCATTTCCCTTTTCTCGAATGGATGATTGGATCAGCAATGATACGATAGAGAAAAACACGCATGGCTAGCTGCTTGCCATAACGTCGGAGGAAGAAAATCTCAATAGATGGGATTGGATGGGATGGCACCTACCTAACCCTCGTATAGCGGAGCGGTATTTGAGACAGAAACACAATTCGCCTGGATCCATCCATCCATCATTCGGCTATCGATGCAATAGAAACACCTAACCAGTTTGCGCCAGCCATTTCGAATAATGCGAGTACTGACTGAGGCGCTACCGAAGAAAGTGGCTCTGGGCTCTCACCCGATCCCGATCTGCAGTCCCTCTATGTGATCATTTCGAGAATCACAATGCGGCTGAGAAGCTGGATTCATGAAGTACATTTCCCCCACACGATTGGTTCCTGGAGCTGCTCCCCCGCATGATTGGTTTCTGGAGGGGTGAATCTGGGCTTTGATCGGTGAGTGCGGAAAGCATGAGGGATTTGTGGAGCTGGTCCGAGCTCTTGCTGTTTGGGGAGGCACGAGACTCGATCATCGGTCCTACTTGTCTACCTCCTACCCCCTCTTCCAACAGTAAGCGTATCGGCGGCTCACTGCGGGTATTGAATAGCTGCTGTATCAGCTGATGCACGAGACTAGAGTTGTGTTTCACCATGACACCCCGGGTAATGGGTCGAAATAACCGGAACTCTATCTACCTCCTCGAGTCGAGAGCCTCATCTGTTAGGAGTAACCCCCAATCGAGTGGATTCGAAAAGGAGGACCGGATCTGATGGAGGCCGTGGCACCGATAATAGCACTGGAAGCAGGTCCGGGGATTGATTAAGTAAGAGATTCCTTTCTTGGGGAGTGGAAATGCTCAACTCTCTATTATTAATAGTAGACTGAAATGAAGAGATTGATTTCTTGTAATAGATTTCTAGAGAAAGATACTCCAGTGCAGTAAACATAGTCCGATATGCTTTATAATAGTGGTAGGGGTGACACATCGGACAATAGTAGGGGCGGTGGTTGGTGACCCTTGCATACTCGAAATCGGGTTGCCATTCTGGGTTGGCCTTCGAATAAAACCTCTCCTTTCATGTTTGGGAGATGCTTTGAGGTTTTGTTGACCAATCATGGCGAATAGTAGGGGTTGGGGAGATGGGTGGGAATAAATGGATCAATGGCAGGCCCTACTCATAAGAAACCCCGGGGGGGGTCTTCCTGCATGGCGCAAACACCCGGCGTTTCTTGATTTATTGATATGAAATGAATAGGGCGGTCAGCTACAACTAGCAAGTAGTCATTTCCCCGGTAGGCTGGCTAGCGAGGGGTGTACAATCCCAACTTCCGGTGACTTGGCTTGGTGATGCTGCAAGTGCTACATTCGCTTATGAACCTCGAAACATCATTTCGCATATCGGGCCGAGAAACGTAACGCTGCAGATGAGCCTCTGAAGGTAGGTCTTCTGTACTCCGAAATGCCCCGCAACTCCGCCCCATTATCACTATTCAAGGCTCTCAACTGCTTTCTCCTTTAGGCGAACGGCCCCCTACTCCGAGAAAGCGAAACCTTGCTCGCTCTCTAAGCAATGCCCCTTATTATCTACATAAAGCTCGGCCCCTTATTGAATAATGTAAAGGCATAGCCAGATGCTTTACTCAAGTGGGGGCCAGTTATTATTGAAAGAGAGAGCCATTTCTTATTATTTAAGGGCCCCTACTATTAGAAACGCATTCCCCCCTATTATTCTCATTTGCCCACCACTTATTATCATCTAAGCCCAAGCTTCCCCTTATTACAATAGTAGGGGGCTCTCCTTCTCTCTATATATTCGAGGAGGATAAGAATCCGAATCGAGCTATGGATCGGTTGGATCGGAATGAACTCGCTCAACAAGTAACGCCCCCTATAAATAGAGAATCTCGGGGTCAGAGATTCAGAAGCGCCTTCTATTTTAGGTTCGCTCTCTCTGATGAATCACCTTACCCCTAAAACCTGTGATTGAGGGGTGTATACGGGGAATAGACGACTTATTGGAATATACAACTCATCATTAACGTGAAAACAGAATCCTTCTATCTATCGTAACCTGCATAGTCTCCCCTAGCATACCCATAGTAAGAGGGATATTTGTTTATTCCAGATCCTGCTATCGTTTCAATATCTATCCCAACTATTTGATAGATATTGCGTGACTGGATTCCTGTGCTTTAGCCTTTAATAGGCATCCTTTCTAATCACCTTCCTTTGACTATTGACTATTAGTTAGTTAGGTTGGCCCTGGCTTGAATAGACGGAACTGGGCAATATTGATTCTCGCTTCTCCCTTCTTACCAGCTCCAATCGCTCTATTAGAAATGAATGGGCCCCTATTTCCAATCAGTGGTGGCTAATCCCCCCCCCTTTATTGGTTATCGAGCAATGACTAGTCAACAACTTCTTTTCCTCACGATGGTTGGCTGTTTAGATGAGTGCCGGCCTTCCTTTGACTATCGATTGCTTGGTATTGCTTGCCATAGATTGCTTGCTTGCTATAGATTGCTTGCTTGCTTGCTTGCTTGCTTGCTTGCTTGCTTGCTTGCTTGCTTGCTTGCTTGCTTGCTTGCTTGCTTGCTTGCTTGCTTGCTTGCTTGCTACGGATGTCCTCCCCCTCATCGTATTAGTGTTGCCGTCTTTGCTTTGACTATTGCTTCTTAGCAAGTGCCTTTCAATCATTGGTTCCCGTGGCAAGCCCCCTCTCTCCAAACGAAGTAGCTTTGCGCGGCTTTCAACCTATCTTTAGGGTTAGGTGGCCCTCTACTTTCACCCGACTTGAGATTGTAAATTGGTAATAGTAGGCCCCCCCAAACAATATTCCATGATCACTTAATTCTAGCGAGTGGCGATATGCTTTACTGATATAAGCGTTTGCCTCTCCTTGGCAATCAGATATTGAGGTTGGCCTCCCTGGTCAATAACTGGTCAATTGCTTCGGTAGTAAACTTGCTCTTGCTATGGCCCCTTCCGCGACTCTTATTGCTGCTTCGCGATATCACGATCCCTTTGATTGAACGAGTCCGGTGGCTAATCCCAGTTTCTTGTAGTTGCCGGGTCACGGTCCCTACTCTTCCCCGCGTTTTCCCTCATTTATTCGAGAAGCGACAAATCCCCCTTCTTATCAGCTCCTTTCCCCGTTGACTAGCTTTCTGTGGCTGGCTAAAGCTTCTATGGCTGGCTAAAGCTTATTTTCCATCTATTGATAGCTGGCTAACAATAAGCTATCACTTGCCTCTTGATCATTCTATGGCGGTTGCACTCATCCCTAGGCCTTTGTTGAACGCTGTCCCCCGTACCCAGCTCTTTCACCTATTCGTTTCAACCCTCTCAATCCGGGTGGGTGGGTCAACTTGTCACCCTCACCTTTTACGAGATAGGGTGGGCCAGTTACAAGTTACAAGCTCTCTCCCATCCCATAGAAGCTGATCCTTCTCCACGACTCCACCTCCCTTCCATTCTCCAGCTGGTGTTGAGTGCCTTTTCCATCGAATATCGCTTCTCCAGTAGAAAGAGAAGATTCCCTTCTAGCAGGTAGTAAATACTTGCCTTAAGGGTTGACTGTTTATCAGCATCAAATTATCAGCTTATCAGCCCTCATCGGATGTTGTGGTTAGTTGCCAGTTTGTTTGCCTTTCAATAAGCTATCACTTTATCAGCGTTTTCCAATCACTCGCTTGTAAATAAGCTTCTATTGAGAGAGAGATGATTTGATGATCGCCTTATTCCTGATTAGAGAGGTGGTCAGCAACTGATCCCTCGATCGATTATTAGCAACCTTATTGATTCGAATCTTGCATATCATTAGCGCTTTACTAATAATATTACTAATAATAGAAGGGACTCGGCGCTACTCATCATTTACCAATCGATGGGCTAAGGTTGGGCTCCCCTGCCTCTTCTTTAGGTGATAAGGGGCTCTAAGCATGCCCCCTTCCCGATCGCTTCATACACGAATCGATGGGCTAACTTGCTTCTGAAATTCCAGCTATTGATTGAGTTGTCCCTGCCATTTCCCGTTCTTTCACAAGGTTGCTTAAGAAGGTTGCCGCTTCTCTCTAATTCGTTATTTCTTGATGTCGATTCCCCGCCTTTTCTCTCTATCAATCTGGCCTTTATGACTAGGGGCTTAGTTGCCAGTCTATTTAGTTGCCGGTTTATTCGGATCTCAGATCCCCTTCCCTTTATTGGTCCCCCCAATCATGATTATTCAAGCCCCCCCAAACAATATTCAATTTCCCTTCTAGTGAGTGGCGATATGCTTCACTAATCGATCCCGGCTTACAGCTTCCCCAATAGACGGAACTGGATCTTAATATCCAAGCTATCCCCGGGCTTTCCCCTCCCATTTCTTGGTGGGCCTTTCTTTCAAGCTCTCCTATTGAGCCCCCCCTTCATTTATCAGACTCATGCAGAATTCGTTAAATACCCCCAGAGGGAGAATTCAAGCACGAGAATATGGGGATTGATGGAGAGTGGTTAAGCTGATCGTAGATTTGAGAAAGCTAATCGCTTCTACCATCAACAGCTGCTACCATCTACAGACCTTCTACAGCAAATAGAATCACTTCATAGCTAGACCCCCCCGACTTGTTATTGGAAATTCGTATCGGTTATCGAGCTTATTAATGGCTTGGTAGTGGCTAGTTGCTATGAATAGTAACTTTATGCCTTTCCCTCTCTATATCAGCCTTACTGCCTAATGGAAGGTCATCATTGAATGCTGTCCCCCTGATTGAACATCCAGTTACCGCTTGTGAGGTTCCGGCCTCGCTCCATAACAATCTCATGCGGAATTCGTTAAATACCCCATTTCTTTATTAACTGGCTAAGCCCATTGAGTCGCTTCTCCAGCTG